>VFQT010000052.1_pt1 | contig 195668 bp, 141 predicted proteins | sample 3512381 | NCBI WGS metagenome assembly VFQT01 (sample SAMN10412376, study PRJNA504923) | tailings metagenome | isolation source: Relicate 2 Philex TSF3 active mining site | place: Philippines: Tuba, Benguet | collected 2017-08-29
CGGAAAGCCGTATGCGGGAAAACCGCCCGTACGGTTTGGAGGGAGGGGAGACCGGTCTCAACCGGTCTTCCCTACCCCTATGCCGAAGTGATAAGCCCACCTCCGAGCTTCCTGGCGCTCGCTCGTCCCCTCCCAAACTTTGTTTGAGAGGGGGCGATTGATGCCATGTTGCGGGCCAGGGAACTATGCGAACAGGGCCGGAATCACGTGGCCGTCGCGGACGATCATGACGGGGCGGCCGGTGGGGGTGTGGTATTCGTAGGTGTGGTTGATGCCCAGAGCATGATAGAAGCTGGCGGCGACGTCGTCCGGTGAAAAACCTTCGTGCTTCGGCAGGCTTGCGGTTTCGTCGCTTTCGCCCAGAACCTGGCCGCCTTTGATTCCGCCGCCTCCAAGGATCATGAACATGTTGCGAGGATAGTGGTCACGGCCAACTCGTTCGGTATTAATTTTCGGCGTACGACCGAACTCACCGGTGACGTAGACAACTGTCGAATCCAGTAGTCCTCGAGCAGCCAGGCCGGTGAACAGGCCGAACAGCGCATCGTCCAGAGCGGGCAGCTGGCGGGTCTTCAGTGTGGTCCAGTTGTCGCGATGAGTATCCCAGCCGCCGTTGGTCACGGTGACAAATCGCACGCCGGATTCGACCAGTCGCAGGGCCAGAAGACAGCTTGCTCCCAGTGCAGATCCACCGAAGTTCTTTGAAAACTCGGGTGACTCTTTGCTGATGTCGAACGCTTCGCGAGCCTTCGTGGACGTAATGACCGTGTGAGCCTGCTGACCAAACTCATCCATGCCGTCCAGCAGCTGGCTGTCTTTTTCGACATCGCTGAAAGTCCGGTCCAGCTGGTTCAGCAGACTGCGTCGTCGTTCAATGTCGGCGATCGTCAGACCACCGGACATCGAGATGCCTCGCACCTTGTACGGTGTTCCGATCACTGGTGTCGACGTCGTGTTCATCGGAGCATACTTCACTCCGAGATAGCCTGGCCGCTGAGCACTGTTGGGGATGGCGACAAACGGTGGAAGTTCCGGGATGCCCGGTCGTTCTTTGGTCACCACCGAACCGTAGCCTGGAAACTCCAGAGAAGGCAGCGGACGATTGCCCGTATTGACGTACTTCGTTCCCAGCTCATGAGCCGCCACGGCATGCGTGACACCTCGAAGCAGCGTGAATTTGTCCATGCACGTAGCCGTCTTCGGCAGATGCTCGGAGATCATCACGCCCGGCAGGCACGTCTGGATCGGATTGAATTCGCCGCGATATTCCGAAGGAGCATCGGGCTTCAGGTCGAACGTGTCCATGTGCGACGGACCACCGTTCAGATTCACGAAGATCGCCGCCTTGCCTTTGGCATTTGGATTGATTGCGCTCTCGGCCTGAAGCTGGGAATATCCTGCCAGGGACAGTCCACCAGCTCCGATCACACCCGCCTTCAAAACGTCTCGTCGTCCAACACCATCACAGGTTCGGAAAAATGCCATGAACTGCTCCTCAGACAATTTCAAATTGTGTTCAAAGGGAAGGTCTGTGTGTGTACATCTCTGGGTGAGGAATGAACTGGAAAGTAGCGGAAGGACGTGAGCCCTCCGGTTGGTTCGGCACCGGACGGCTTGCGCCGTACCGCTCTCTCGACACATAAGCTCCGTGAAACTTGTTAGTGGTTGACGATGAACTCGCGAGTATTCAAGAGAGCCCACAGGACTCCTCGAATCCCTTCGACAGCATCTGGTGATTCGGCGATGTAAGTCTTTGCCGTCTGGAGTTCGTCGGCAGTTGGGAAGCGAGACAGAGTTCGCAGGTAGGCATCGTTGATCACTTCGTCCGTGTTCAGCGTGGATGCTGGAGTCGCCGGAGCGGCGGGAGAAGTTTCCGCAGCCGCTACCGCAGATTCCAGTTCCGCTTCCGGAGTACCGGACTTCTCGGCCTGTTCACGGATCTTCTTCAGCTGTTCCTTCAGCGAAGTCACCTGAGCTTCGCGGCCTGCCTTTTCGGCTTCCGCGATGCGCTCTTTGAGTTTCTTGATCTGAGCAGTGAAGCGGGCCTTTGCCTGGTTGCGTCGATCCTTCTGAGCGTCATTGGCGTCGGGCGTGCTTCGACGAGTGAACGTCAGATTGTTCGCCTTCGCCATCGCGGCCAGCCATCCGTCGTTGGCATCCAGCTGGGACAGGAACTGGCTGTCGTTTCGAACGTAGATCGTCTGCAGCAGACTTGGTTCTTCAGTGCGGTCACAGTCGCAGTTGCTTTCGCGGATCGAACGACCGAAGACCGTCAGAGCATAATCCGCTGGTGTTCGGCCGCGTGCTCGAAGGCCGGAACCAGGGATCGCGAGTGCTCGCTTATCCATCTGAGTTACATAGTCGGCATTCTTTTCGTCGTTCAGTGTTGCCTGGACCATGATGTCGTATGCGACTTCGGCCGGCAGACGTCGAGGCACCGCGCGGCTGAAGTTCTTTTCATCCAGACGATTCGTCGAGTTCGGAATCCAGCTCAGCTGATACGTTCGGCTGTTCAGGATTTCGCGATGTAGCCACTTCATATCGAACTTGTGTTCGATGAAACCCTTCGCGAGGTAATCCAGCAGCTCCGCATTCACGGGGGGATTTGCCAGGTTCAGGTCATCAGACGGCTGGACGATTCCCACGTTGAAGTAGGCCGCCCAGACTCGGTTCACGATCGCTTTTGCGAACAGAGGATTGTCTGGTGATCGCAGCCAGTCCATCAGAGGCTGACGTACGTCTTCGTACTGAGCCAGTTCGATCACAGGCCCAGCCAGGATCTTTGCTGTTCCTGGCACATTGCCGCCTCGACGATCAGCATTCTTTTGATTCTTGTTATTCTTTCGAACTGGCTGAGCCTTCACGGAGTAAACTTCGGCCAGCGGAATCGTCGCACCCTTCTGAGCCTGTTCGGCCAGGATGCGACGCAGGTCGTTGCCCTTCAGGCCTTCAGTGCCTTCGAAGCCCTTGACCATCTTTTCATAGTCTTCCTTGGCGTCGGGGCGAGCGTTCTGGCGGCCGACTGTTCCCTTGAAGAAGCCTTCGAACTGCTTGAAGTCATCCTGAGTCCACTGGTCAAACGGATGCTTGTGGCACTGAGCACACTGGATGCGAGTTCCCAGGAACGTGTAAGCGAACGCGATGACTCGATCTTCCGACGTCTGGAAATTCTGACGAGCCCAGAAGTGAGCCAGTCCTTGTCGGTCCGCATAACCGGCAGCACCAGGTCCGCCTTTGTGATACAGCTTCGAAACGTTCGTGCAGTAGTCCTGATACGATTCACCAGGATTGCGACTAACCGCCAGCACGATGCCTTCGACGATCTGATCGTAGGGCATGTTGTCCTGAACGCGTTTGTGAATCCAAGCGTACCACTGCTTTGACGCTTCGGTCTGAACCGGAGTCACGTTGTTCAGTTTGTCGTCGCTGTTTCCTGTGAAGTCGCACAGCCTGGTTGTCCACCAGGAAACATAGCCCGGTCGTTCCAGCAGTTCGTCGATCTTGCGGCGACGCTTGTCCGGCGTGGTGTCAGCCAGAAACTCACGCACTTCTTTTGGCGTTGGCAGAGTCCCCGTCACATCCAGACTGACTCGGCGGAGGAACTCAGCATCCGTGCAGGTTTCGGACTGAACGATGCCGACCTTTCGAAGTTTCTGAACAACCAGTTCATCGACCTTCGTGGGTGTTGAAACCACGGGGTAATTTTCGCCGAACTGAGGTGACACGGGACGGATGACAGGCACCGGCACAACCGCGCTGTCATAAGAGGCCACGACATGCGTATCGCCTGGAGCATTGGCAACGACGAGTCCTTCCTGATTGATGTCGGCCACCTGGTCATCGTTTGTCTGGAAGCGGCAAAGAGTCGTAACATCTTCGCGCGTTCCGTCGGTCCAGATGGCAACGGCTTTCAGCTGCTGAGTTTGTCCTTCGGCGCTGAACTGGATTTCGGAAGGAGTGACTTCCAGTCGAGTCAGCGTTGGTGGATTTTCCACGCGACCGCCGGCACCCGCCTGAACCCAGCGAAGGAGCAGGTGATGTTCCCAGCTCCCTTCCTTCATGCGCTGGCCGCCTTCGTGCTGATCCTGCATGAGGGCTTTGCGAAGGATCATGCTGTCGGCAGGGACCTCCGGATCCAGTCGACCGTAGAGTTCATCGTGGTCGGTCTTAAAGTCGTAGCCGAACAGAGAGAGCCTGAAGCCGCCTCGACCCTGAAACGAGCCGTGGCACGATCGACCATTGCATCCCAGCTTGCCCAGCAGAGGAACCACGTGCTTCTGGAAGTCCGGAGCATCGGTTTCCGTTGTTGCAAATCTCTGTGCAACCGAGGCCATCACAGGAGCGTCGTCCGCGTTCGACACACTGTTCAGGAAACACGCCAGAAGCATAGCAGTGGCGATGGCTGAACTGAGCGAATGCAGGGACATGGAGAGAGGTCTTTTCATTGTCAGTGATCCTGGAGTGAAGACGAAGGCTGAGTTGTGATCAGCGCGTCGTGCTCATGGGGACTTGCCTGATTCCTTGTTTTGTTCTGTTGTCGCCTTGCGTGCCGCAGAGACCTTGCGAGACATCTGCTCCCACTCGGCGTTCACGCGTTCGTCGAGCGGAGCTGCCATGGCGGCTTTCTGTTCTTCGATTTTTCGCAGCTGGTCCTGAAGCCGTTTTTCATCTGCCTCAAGCTGAGTTTTCTTCAGTTCCTGTCGCTGGGCCAGCAGCTCGCGGATCTGCTTTTCCAGCATTTGATCCCTGGTTCGAGTCCAGCGCGCTGTCAGGACACGGATCTGGGAATCGAGTTTCCAGGCAGCCAATTGCGATTCATACCGTTGTGGATTTTTCTCTTTGGAACGAAGGATGTTCTGAGTCTGCTGATGGAGGTCGCGGATGCCCCGTGAGAACTCGGCGGGCCGTGATTTTTGCAGTTGCTCCAGCAGTCGGAACAACTCCGGATGGTGTTCCTTGGCAAATTCCATGGCAAGCTGCTGATCCTGTTCGGACAACTCCGCTCGTGTGGATTTTCGGGCCGCTTCACTCTTTGCTTTTGTTGGTGCTTCAGTCTTCGAACCCGTGTCTATGCCGGTCCCTGTTGACTGCTGTGCCAGGCATTCAGCGGACAGCATCAGCGCGAACAGCAGAGTCATGATCTGCAGGAAGCGGCCTGATGTGTTCGAAGGAGTATTCACGTGATAGCCTCGAATTGTTGTCAAATACTGCTGTCGTCTGCATCTGGAAGGGTTTTGTCCGCCGGGCCGTCTGACTCCTCAAGTTCGAGGGCAGTCAGTAACCATTGCGGCGTGTCGATTTCGCTCGACCAGTCGTTCAGGGCAGAATCCTCATCGGTGTCTTCCTCGGTCGTCGTATTGTGCAGCATCTGAGTGACAAGTTCTGCATCAGAAATGGAATCGGACGACGAGTTGCCTGCCAGGCCCATGGCGAACAGGACAGCGGCCGCTGTTCCCGCGATGGCAGCGACTGGTCGAAGCTGACGGCGATGTGTGGCCTGCTGATCCTGTGCAGAGCGGACAGGCTGGCCACTCAGTCCTGAGGTTCGGAGACCGGTCGTCGTGAGTTCGACCAGCCGGGTTGCTTCCACCAGAGCTTCGCAGAGTGCTTCATCGAAGCTGAGCTGATCTTCAAAGCGGGCTCGATCCTCGGCGGTACCTTCACCAAGTACATAAAGTACGGCTCGCCAAAGTTCGTTCTCGTCCGCATGGTGTTTCAAATGGTTGTTCACAGGTCTTTCCCCGCGTTTACAGGAGCTCGCGAATTCTGGAATCCTCACGAAGCTTCATCAGTCCTCGTCGCATCCATGTGAGCACCGACCCCAATGGGGCATTCAGCTCGGCAGCGATATCCGCAAATGATTTTTCTTCGAACAGTCGTTTGACCAGGACTTCCTGAGCCTCCGGAGACAAATCCTGAATTGCCTTTCGAACGGTGTCTGCAGCCTCGGAATTCAGTAATCCCTGCTCCGCAGGCCGTTCCTCTCTGTTGTAAATCGCAGCTGATTCCTGGACCTCACCCGCCCACATTTCCTGTCGTCGTGACTGACGAAGTATCTGTCGGGCTTCATTCAGTGCGATTCGAAAAAGCCAGCCTCGAACATTTTTCAGCGCAACAGAGTCAACCGCCTGAATGGCCTTCAACACAGTCCTCTGAAAAGCCTCTTCTACCAGTTCCTCGCGTCTCAGGATTCCGCGAAGGAACGACTTGATATCCGCCTGGTTCTGGATGCACGAATTCTCAACCATCTCTCGTTGAGAAGGTGACAAATCAGTGATGGCATCAGGGACCAGGGAATCACTGTCTGACGGCAAAGAAAAACTCCCGGAGATCTTCTGTCGGCACAGTAACGATGTGCTGGGCCGAGTGATTATTTCAAAACAACTCGAAATGGGTTCTTATCTGTTCATGCGTGCATTTATTTTGGCAGGGTTTCTGCCCGCTTCCAGTCATTGAATGGGTAAAAACGATGGTGAGGAAAATGAGTAATGAGTGGGTTTGAGGGGATGCAGAAAGTGAGTGGTTGAGTGGTGTCCGGAGAGGCAGGTTCGCGGGCTTGTGGGCACGTGTTCCGGAAAGTTTTTTCGTAAAAATTGGAGCATTTGCTTACGGTATCCCATATTCTCTCACCCGACTTACCGGAGGGATCGCCGGGATTCCGTCAACAGATTGCATAATCGGGGGATCTGGAAATCTTCTGTTGGCTTTCTAGTGGGTTTGACGTCCGATAGTAACCGGGAGTGTTGTTGCGGACATTCCGGTTGCGCGCAGGGAGGTCTGCAGGATCTGGCGATGTTGACGTGGAAATTGTTGGCTGGCGGTTGAGAGCTGGTATCGTAATTTGCCCGGTGTGATTTTCTTCAGCGAAGTTTGTCGGGACCGAACGATGGGATCAGAAAAAGGCGTTTGGAAAGTGTTTCGGGCTGTCTTCTCAGCTGAAAAGCAGCGTCGTCGAGTGGCCTTCCGTCGAAGCGCAGCTGGTGACGTGTTGGAACAGCGAATTGTTCCGTCGCTGCTGGTTCCGGCGTTGAATAGTCTGCCGGGTGCTCCGGTGACGTTGTATCTTGACTTCGACGGCCATGTCGAAAGTTCCAACTGGAACAACGGGAACTCATTCACGACTCCCGCTTTCACAGTCGACAACGACCCTTTGAATTTTGACACAGAGGAACTGCGCCGGATTGAAGAGATCTGGTATCGCATGTCGGAAGACTTTGCGCCGTGGTCAATCAACGTGACTACCGTTGAGCCGCAGACGATCAACGACTTTGAATCGATTCGAGTGGTCTTTGGTGGCGACGGCGGCTGGAGCAACACGGGTGCTTACGGTCTGGCCTTTATCAATGCGTTTTCAGGTGGTGCATCAAACTCCGTTTTCGTATTCACGGCCATTGATGCATGGCCAAAAGACGCGGCTGTGGCGGGATCCCACGAAGTCGGCCACGCGTTTGGCCTGAACCATCAGAGTACCGACGTCAACACCAACGACTATCGATCCGGGGATAACCGTCTCGGACCGATCATGGGCACGCCATATGCCGGTCTTCGAGATACCTGGGACAACGGGCCCAGCTTCGGTGCTGGTGGTCTTCAGGATGACATGGCGCTGATTTCAAGAGCTGCAAACCGGACTGTTGTGTATCGCACGGACGACTACCCTTCGACACGACAGACTGCTGCCGTGTTGCCCGCGTCACAAACTGGCGTGGTGAATTTTGGCGGAATCCTTGAGACGAACTCAGACAGCGACTTCTTCTACTTCGATGCAGATGCCGGCCAGGTCACATTCACCCTTGAAGGGCTGAATGTGAATAACATCTATCCGGGCCTTAATTTGAACCCTGGTTCCAACCTCGACGCCATCATTCGCCTGTATGACTCCAACGGAGTCCTCCTTGTCGAAGACGATCCGTCGAACAGCCTTGGTGGTTCAATCACCTACACAGCGTCCCGCGGCCGGTATTATCTGGAAGTCACGTCCACCAACGAGTACGGCTCAGTGGGTCAGTACTTCGTTGATGGCTCTTATACCCCGATGCCTGGTATCCCAACCATGCTGTCGCCAACCGGAACGCTCAGCAATGCCGTTCCGGATTTCGCGTGGACATCAGCGGCCGGTGCCGTGTCGTACGAGCTGCTCGTCGAACGTCGCAATGCCACGACCGGGGTCTGGTCAACGTACTACACACGAAGCCTGACTGGTCTGACTCACACAGCAGCCCAGCAGTTCGTGCAGGGCGATTTCCGGGCGAGTGTTCGAACCGTCACCTCGACCGGAACGACCACTGCCTACAGCAACGTTGTCAACTTCACGGTCGATATTCCAACGCCTGCGTCGCCCACAATCATTCGGCCTCAGGGTGATATCGGTCTGTCGTTCCCAACCTTTGAATGGACGGCTCCTGCGAACGCCTCGACCTACAATCTTTGGGTCACAAGGGTCAGCACGGGCGAGCGAGTTATCTATCGTACGGCCTATGCCGGAACGACGTATGTTCACTTCAGTGCTCTTCCGGACGGTGCTTACCGTGCATGGGTTCAGGCTGTGAACACAGTTGGCGAAACCAGTGCATGGAGCTCCATGGCATCGTTTGTCATCGATGCTCCGGTTCCTGCAGTGCCTACGCTCACAGCCCCTGCCGCTCTGACCAGCAGTTCGAATCCACGATTCACCTGGGATCTGGTGGAAGCAGCAGCGTCTTATGAACTTTGGGTCAACAACCTCACGACAGGCAAGGCTCAGTACCTGCGTGTTTCCGACCTGCCATACGACAAAAACTTCTACGACCCACCGGTCTTTACTCAGGGTAACTACATCGCCTGGATCCGTGCGGCCAACGGTAACGGAGAGTACAGCGCCTGGAGTGCAGGGCGAAAGTTCACGGTGGATATCCTGCCGCCATCGGTGCCAACGGTCACAGGACCAGTCGGGGCCGCTGGTTCTCTGAAGCTGATCACAACAGTCAATCCAACGTTTACCTGGACCGCTGCGGCTCGTGCTGTTCGCTACGAAATCTGGGCGAACAATATGACCACCGGCCAGTATCAGATCATCCGACGTGATGACATCACAACCACAAGCTTCACACCGCTGAACAATCTGACTCAGGGCGACTATCGCTTCTGGGTTCGAGGCATCAACAGTGCCGGTGAGGTGGGTGACTGGAGTGCGATGTACACCTTCACGATCGACGAAGCCATTCCGGTCGTGCCTGTGATCACTGATCCAAAAGCCAATCCGGCGGGAAGCGTTGAGAATCCAAATCCAACGTTCATCTGGACGATGACCACGAAGGCTCCGTACTACGAGATCCAGATCGACAATACGACACTTGGCAAGACCAAGGTCGTTACGGCGTCAGGTCTCACCACAGAGTCATTCACGGTTCCAACGGCTCAGCGACTTGGTGAATACACCTACTCCGCACGCGTTCGAGCGTACAACGCTTCTGGTGAGACGAGTGAATGGAGTGCTCCGTTTGCGTTCCGAATCGACGTTCCTAACCCACTGACTCCGACGATCACGGGACCGAAGGACACGATTACGGATACGACACCAACGTTCAGCTGGACTCACGACAAGAATACGATTCGCTACGAGATTCTCGTTCGAGACATGGTTCGCGGCGAGAACATCGTTCTGAACATCACCTCGTTCCAGCTGAATCCAAATCAGACCGAAGCTCTTTATACGCTGCCAGACGGCCAGGCACTTCGTGCCAGCACTTACCGGTTCTGGGTACGAGGATTCAATGCTCTGGGACAGTCCAGCAACTGGAGCCTGGCTCAGGCGTTTGTCATCGCGGCAAACGATGTCCCGGTGAAGAAGGATGATGGTCAGTTGCTGGTGACTGCACTGGATCCACAGCTCTCCGTCTTTACTCAGGAAGTCACTCAGGCTGTGCCTGTTCGCAGTGTGCCTGTTGAGCAGGAAGTGCCAGTGGAACGACCTGTGGCAGTCGTTGTCGTAGAGCAGCAGGTTGTCGAAAGCATGACAACCAAGGATGGACAGCTGATTGATGAAGTCATGTCCGATTTCATGCTCACAGAAGCTCTGCTGAAAGGCTAACAGCCTGCCAAAAGGGAGGGCTCGGCACCTGCCGAGCCGCTCTCGCAAGAAGAGCGTTCAAATTGAACAAGCAAGAAAGAAGCCCGGCAACTCTGCCGGGCTTTTTTCGTCCACCTGGGATGCACCTGCCGAAGAGCTGTACTCAATCTTGCGGGGACACTCACGTGCGGATGGCCAGCGATAAGGAAACGCCAGGGAAGTTCTGTGGCCCTCGTGATGCCGACTCGTTTGTCGGTCGCAACACGGGACGAATCAAAATCAGGCTTTCGGCCAGTCAGGCAACGCAGCGGACGACTTTTCACCGCGAAACTCGCGGGTCCATCGTCGTAGTGGGACTCGCCAGAGTTCCCGTGATCAGCGAACGTCGTGGGATCTCTGGCGAGATCCACTACATGGTAGAACGGCTGTCCTCAGCCGTTTTGCGATCAGCCAGACAAAGTTGAGGTCAGATGCGTGAGCGATTGAGGACAATCGCTTTACTCTGGGCACCGGAAGCATCGCGATCGGCAGGACTAAAATCCTTTGTCTTCCTCTTCCAGCTGCGCCTGCAGCTGATCACGCTCACGCCGAGTCGTCTCGAGGTCAAACATGAGATACTTCACATCCAGACGGAGCTGTGACAAGGCTTCCTGAACCAGATTCAGAATGCGTCGTCGTCGGTGGATCGAGTCTGCGACGCGGTTGAACGCAGTTGCGAGAGCTTCCTGTTCGGAACCCTTCATTCCCTGAATCAGCCGCCCCAGTTCGAGCATTTCGGCCGGCAAAGCTTCAGTTTCCGTATCATTAAATCTTCGGGAAGCAGACATGACTCGGTTCCTGAGGCCGGGAGCTGGAGGGAGGAAAAGACTGAAATGATTCTTGTCAGCCCCCCAGCCCGTCACAAGTAAATTGAAGACACGACTTGAGGCTTTTTCTAAAGTTCGATGGCTGTTCAAGGTGTCAGAACGCAGCCTTCCTGAATATCCCGAATTGACAGGCTTTCCATTTTTGTGGCGAGCATGCAACATCGTCAAAATCGGAAATTCTGGGCTCGGTGAAATCGGCGTTGCGGTGATAAACTGCCCAGCCTCTTCAACTTGTGATCCGGACATGGACGTCAATGGGTGATCGCTCGCAACAGAAGGAATGTTCCAAACCGAGCCAGCGGTTCGAAGTGCGATGCTGCGCCTCGGGAAACGCGGTGAAGGATTCTGTAGTGGATCTCGCCAGAGATCCCGCAACGTTCGTTGATGACGGGAACTCTGGCGAGTTCGACGACGGTGTGCTTAACAGGAACTCTGGCGAGTTCCACGACAGTGTGCTTAGCAGGAACTCTGGCGAGTTCCACTACAGCGCGGCGGGTGGAAGGATCAGAGCGCTCTTTCTGTTGATGCTGTGCCTGACTCAGTGCATGGCGGTTGGTCTGGCCGATGAGACGACCAGTCAGTCTCTTCGCTGGCAGTCGGTTTCTTCCTTGTCAGCAACCCAGGTCAACAGCGAAACGATTGCGGAACCTTCGGAGTCCTTTGAGCGATTCAGGATACTGAACCCGGGGGCACCGGAAGTGGTTCGCATCGAAGCCGCGATTCCCGCTTCAATGCTTCACAATGATTTTGTTGCCAGTGTCAGTACGGACGCGACAACCACGGGTGCTCAGCTGTCGCTGGTGATCCTGCTGCCGCATCATCGAGACCCGCGAACCGGCAAACCTCTGACGGTGTTGCTGCCCGGTGATTCGATTACTGAAGCAGAGACCAATCAGCAGTTGAAAGTGAGTGTGTCGAAGAAGGCAGTGGAGACACTGCTGCGACGAACACGAACGGAGCTGAATCAGTCCGACATTCAGTCGCGGGATGCTGTGATCATCGGGCTTGCGATGACGATGGAAGCCACGCCCGGGGAAAACTGGATCGACATTGGACGGGCTGAGTGGGGACCGTCAATCTCTCCACAGGGATCGCTTCAGGAGACGATTCGTCAGGTCAGTCGAAAGGAAGACACTCGCGAGCCGGAGCGAAATTTCGTCGCGATGGATGTCGAGCTGGGTGCCGTCATGCTCGACAAACATGCGGTCATTCTGCGTCTGCTGCCGGATCATTCTGAGCATGTGGAAACGCTGAAGCAGCTTGGGGTCAACGCGGTGTGGGTGCCGGACTATCAGGCCACAGATCGGGCGCGCCAGTTGTGGTTGTCCGGACTTGCGGTCCTTGCGACTCCGCCAAGACTGGACATCGATCCTGGTGATCCTCGCAGGGTACTGTCATCCCTTCCGCCTCTGGAGCGGCAATGTCCGAATGTTTCCGCCTGGTACGAAGGGACTCGGGTTCCACCGTCGGAGTTCCCGATTCTGCTGCAATGGTCGAGAGAAGTGCGGAGCGCGGATCGTGTCCTGCAGCGGCTTCAGATGGCAGATGTGACCGCGGCGGAAGGTGCGGCGGCCAGAGAGATCGATCTCGTTGGAATGGGCCGTCATGTCGTAGGACGTGAAGAGAGCTTTGGTGTTCTGAGAAACCTGCTGCTGCAGCGTCAGAAGGCGGCGGGACAGCTGTCGTTTCCATGGACATGGATCCAGGTGGAGCCGTCAGCAACTCAGATGCAGTGGCGCCAGCAGGGGCTTCTGCCATTCGTCGAGCCTGAGCAGATTCATCATCAGGTCTATGCGGCTCTGTCGGCGGGATATCGTGGCCTGGGATTCTGGAAGACGCGACAGCTGCAAATCGACAACGCGGCGGACCGTGAGACATCGCTGGCGATCGAGCTGGCCTGTATGGAAGTGGATCTTCTGGAACCGTTCCTGGCGCGTGGTCGCAGAGAAGGATATCTCGCGCTGCAGACGGACGCTTCAAAGCCAAAGAACAATAACCGGAAGGGCAGTGCTTCATTTGCGGCATCGTTCAGCGGAACCGAAGCGGGTGTCACTGTCACAGGACTGGAAGGCCCACGGGAACATGATGCGGCCGTGATCAGCGGGAACAACGCGACACTGATCCTGGGCACTGCATGGGACTCCTTCTCTCAGTATGTTCCAGGGCCGATGTTTGAGCGAGAAGTCAGCCTGATCGTCGCTGCCTCGGAAACCGCTTCCGCCTGGCAGATTTCTTCCAGCGGTATTAGAAGTCTGCCGCGCGAAGTCACTGCGGGGGGACTTTCGCTGCGCATTCGAAACTTTGATCAGGCTGCTGCAATTGTGGTCACTTCAGATCCAGGCATCATCAGGACACTGGAGCAGAAGATCCATGGCATGGCCGAGCGTTCCGCTTCGAAACATAACGAACTGGCGGAACTGAAGTACCTGCGAGTTCTGAATACGCTTGAAACACTGCGTGAGGAACATGAGATTCCTCCAGGCAGCGATGCTCTGATGGCCTCTGCCCGACAGATGCTCGACCGTGCTCAGTTCGAACTGAAGACGAAGGATTATCACGAATCCACACTGCTGGCTCGCGATGCCATGCGCAATCTGCGTCAGGTTCAGCAGTTGTGCTGGAAGGATGCCATTGCCGAACTGACGTCGCCGACCGCATCGCCACATACGATTTCATTTCAGACACTTCCGGAACACTGGCGGCTGATGCATTATCTGGATCAGCAGAGTTTTCGAATGACGGAGAACCTTTTGCCGTCAGGAAATTTCGAAGACCGGCGAACGATTTTGCAGGCTGGCTGGAGTCGCGATGCGGCTGACAAGAGCATCTTCGCTGCAACGGCCGATATCATCTCCGATGGTCGGACAGGGAAGATGCTGCGACTGGCCGCGTGGCATTCGGATCCTTCAGCAAGAACGGGCAGCCGGGACGATGTGACGCCGTTAGTAGTTTCGTCTCCGCCTGTCGACGTGGAAGCCGGGGACGTTGTTATCGTGCGAGGTCGAGTGCGTCGAGGTCGCGCCGTCAGCGCCGCGTCGACTCGCCCGCTGATGATCTTCGATTCCGAGCTGGGGCCGGAATGCAGCATGCGAACTGAGCTGGATTCGGAATGGACGCCCTTCGAAATGACTCGCCCCATTGCTCGCAGCGGCCAGTTTCGTCTGAGTTTTGGCCTGACGGGTCAGTCGGAAGTGCATCTGGATGATCTGTCGATCCAGAAAGTGCCAGCGCTGCATTCTTCAAACGTTGTTCCGGCCGGCATGACAACGGAAGAGTCACCGAATTGAGACGGTGCCAGCTGTCGGAAATCCGCGACCGCACCCATTGAGGCCGATGTGCATTTGACAGAGGTGGCTGTTCCTCTTCACCCTGTGCATTCGGAAGGCTCCTTCGGATCAGGGGCTTTCAGCACTTGTGGGGAGTTCGCCGAATGAATCTTCCGGAACTGCACGAGCAGACTCGCCGCAGCTGGCTGACATCGTCTGCCAGCGGACTGGGATGCGCTGCCGTTCTTTCCCTGCTTCAACAGGAACAGTGCCGTTCGGAAGACGGCGTTTCATCGCCGAGTTCCGGGCTGGGCCGTCTTTCGCATTTTGCTCCGAAGGCGAAGAGCTGCATCTTTCTGTTTCAGGCTGGTGCTCCGTCGCATCTGGATTTGTTCGATCCAAAGCCGAAGCTGAACGAACTGGATGGCAAGCCGCTTCCCGACAGTCTGCTGCAAAAGGTTCGGTTCGCGTTCATTCAGAAAGAGGGTGCTGTGCTGCTCGGGTCGTCCCGCAGGTGGCAGAAGCATGGCGAATGCGGAATGGACTTCAGCGACTATCTGCCAAATCTCGCAACGTGCGCTGACGATCTTCTGATGATTCGGTCGCTGCATTCGGAACAGTTCAATCATCATCCGGGTCAGCTGCTGCTGAGCTGTGGGAGGGCCAGTTTCGGGCTTCCCACGATGGGCAGCTGGCTGACCTATGGACTTGGAACAGAATCTCAGAACCTGCCAGGCTATGTCGTGCTGACCAGCGGGCGTGGTTCCAGCGGCGGAGCTTCTCTGTGGTCAAGCGGCTTTCTTCCCTCACACTACGCGGGAGTGCTCTTTCGAAATCAGGGTGATCCTGTTTTGAATCTGTCGAACCCGGACGGTGTCAGTCCGGAGCTTCAGCGTCGAAGCCTCGATGCTCTGAAAGCACTGAATCAGGAACGGTTCGAGCAGATGCAGGATCCGGAGATCAACAGCCGAATCCAGAGTTTTGAACTGGCGTTTCGCATGCAGTCGGCCGCGCCGGAACTGATGGATCTTTCGGGGGAATCACGCACGATCCTCGACGCGTACGGAATCGATCGGCCTCAGCACCCGAAAGCCGCAGGGCGGGGCAATGTTGCAAACGCGCATCAGACATTTCCGAGGAACTGCCTGCTGGCCAGACGACTCGTGGAACGCGGCGTGCGCTATGTGAACATCATTTACGAAGCGTGGGATCAGCACAGCGACATGGACAAGGACCTGCCGTACAACTGCTGGGTCGTGGACCAGCCTGTTGCTGCACTGCTGAAGGATCTGAAGCAGCGCGGTTTGCTGGATTCCACGCTCGTTGTCTGGGGTGCGGAGTTTGGTCGAACTCCGCTGGGGGAAAACCGCAAAGGTCGAGCCGCGAACACGGGACGTGATCATCATCCCTATTCGTTCACTCTGTGGATGGCTGGCGGCGGAGTGCGTGGCGGACAGATTTATGGAGAGTCCGATGAGATTGGCTGGGGCGTTGCTCGCGATCCCGTCCACATCAACGATTTTCATGCAACAATGCTGCACCTGTTCGGACTTGATCACCTGCAGCTGACTCATCGCTTTCAGGGGCGAGACTTTCGGCTGACTGATGTTGGCGGTCGTGTGATTCCTTCGTGGATCGCATGACGTTGTGCACTGCCTGAATCTGCTGGACGGTTTTGAAACGGGATCCTCATAGTGCTGCCACTAAAAGACAACATTCCGGCTCGAACGACACCGGTCGTGAACTACACGCTGATCGGGCTTTGCCTGCTGGCCTTCATGGTGCAGGTTTCCGATCCGGACGGCGGCATTACTCTGAAGTGGGGATTCATTCCCAGCAGAGTTTCCAAACCGGAGACTCCGATTGTGATTGAACATCACGAGCTGGTGCAGACGCCGTTTGGGCTGCGGGAAGAAACAGCGCGGACGGAAGTTCCGGCGCCTCCGATTCCTGCTTTAATGACAGCGCTGACCTGTGTGTTTCTGCACGGCAGTGTCATGCACCTGCTGGGCAATATGTGGTTCCTGTACATCTTTGGCGACAACGTCGAAGACCGGCTTGGTCATGTCGGATATCTGATCTTCTACCTGGCCTGTGGCATCGCCGCCAGCCTGACGCATTATCTGTCGGACCCGGGTTCGACCGTTCCCACGATTGGCGCCAGCGGCGCGATTGCGGGCGTCATGGGCGCGTATCTGCTTCTGTATCCGCATGCCAGTGTCGTTGCGCTTGTGCCGCTGGGATTTCTGATTCAGACAATGGTTATTCCCGCGCCGTTCTTCCTGGGTCTGTGGTTCCTGATGCAGCTCGTCCAGGGGTCATTCGCGGTAGGAACTGCTGAGGCGGAAGGTGTGGCGTGGTGGGCGCATATCGGTGGCTTTGTCGTCGGATTTGCCGTCGCATGGATCCTGGGAGCTGCCGGTCAGACAAACCCGCGCGTTGTCGTCGTTCGCCCTGGCACCGAACAGCGATTTCGCCGCGTCAGAACCCCATGGGATTAGTACGACCGACCAGCGAGGTAATCCTTCAGGGACACTTTGCGATAGCTCAGGTCCAGCAGCTCCATGGGATGCAGAACGGGAACGCTGCTGTTCCTGCGCTGAAGGTGAGTCTGAATCTGCAGGGAGCATCCGGCGTTGGCGGACACAATGAGATCCGGTGACACTTCCAGGAGTGCATTCACCTTGCGCTGTCCCAGGCGGTCTGCCATGTCCGGCTGAGTCAGGTTGTAGCTTCCCGCCGCGCCGCAGCACAGTTCCGGCTCATTGATGTTTCGCAGTGAGATGCCGGGGATCAGCTTCAGCAGATCGCGCGGCTGCTGACGAATCTTCTGAGCATGCTGCAGATGACAGGCGTCCTGATAGGCAACGACTGCTTCGATTCTGCCTTCGGGTTTGACAGGTCCCAGGACCGCCAGGAACTCCTGCACATCGCGGACTCGGTGAGAGAAGTCTGTCGAGCGTTTCACTGTCGGATTGTCTGACTGATGACCATGGAGTTCTTCGGCGATGTGTCCATAATCTTTCAGCATGGAGCCACAGCCCGCGACGTTCACGATGATGGCATCCAGTGACGAATCGGAGAATGCTCCCGCGTTGGTTTCCATCAGATCCACCGCCGGACCGGAGGCACCGTTGTGATAGTGGATGGCACCGCAGCACGCCTGAGCTGAGGGGATGACAACGTCACAGCCATTTTCCTGAAGCACTCGCGCAGTGGCCCAGTGGACATGTCGAAACATGGCATCAGCCACACAGCCCAGAAACAGTCCGACGCGTGCTCTGCGTTCGCCTTTTGCCGGAAGAAACTCCGGCAGCGCGGGTTCGGCCTTTCGAAGACGCGGCAGCTGCTCCTGCATCCGCTGCAGTTTCTTTGGCAGAAGCTTTGTCAGACCACATTTCTGAGCCAGCCGGTCGAGTCCCAGTTTCTGCATCCAGCGGGCGGGCATCAGAGCCCACTTCATTCGGTCGCGGTATGGAAACAGTCCAAACAGCACCCAGCGCTGGAACCAGTCGTCTTCAGATGTTTTGGCAGGACCCGATGGCTGAGGCACGGGCAACTTCTGCATTTCAACGCGGAACGGTTCAAGAAGTCGTCCGTATTGAACACCGCTTGGACAGGCCGTTTCGCAGCTGCGACAGTCCAGGCAAAGATCCAGATGATGTCGGATGGCGGGAGTCAGTTCCGTTCGACCATCGACAACAGCACGCATCAGATAGATACGACCGCGCGGACCATCGTTCTCATTTCCCGTTTCCACGTAGGTTGGGCAGGCTGCTGTGCAGAGCCCGCAGTGAACGCAGTCGAGGAATCGGTCATAGGGAATCGACGCACCAGGAGTGGTACCGTGGGTGCTCGGAGAATGGTTGTCAGACGGAGTCACTCCGCAACATCCTTTGAAACATTGGAACAAAGTAAGACGCTAGCTCGCTGCTGAACCCAGCAGAGCGCGCAGCTGATCGGTGTATTTTTGAACGGCGGCCGAAGAGAGATTGCTCCTTGCAGCCGTTGCTTTCAGTGCCTGGACGGCCCCCAGCCCGTCTGACGTCAGCGATTGAAGAGTCTCGAAGCCCTTCTGCTCGTTCGGAGGGTCGCTGATAATCCGGTGGGACGAAGGTCGCACAAACAGCACTCCGTTTCCCGCACGACCGAACACGTCGCAGCCAGTGTCATGCAGGACTTTGATCGAAGATGTGACACGAGATGGTAGTGTCGTCAGCCGAGCCTGCCAGGCTGTTGATTCGGAAGGTGCAGACGCTTTTTGCAGAGTCCTGCAGTACACGCCGGATGCATTGGCAAGTTTGGCAGGCTGAATCCAGTCGGCTGTTCCATGGAGTTCGTCCTGCAGTGCGGCCGTCTGCCAGTCCAGAGCTGCCTTTGGTCCTTCGAAGCCGACGATCAGGATTCCAGCAGAATCCGCACAGCGGCTTGTGCCGGCCAGTTCGGGCATTGAATCCGCCAGGAGTGACTCCGAGGCGTAGCGACTGATGATGTCCAGAATGACAGGCGTTGTGGACGACACGTTCAGGCGATCGAGCGCCGATTCGATATCACGCAGGCTGCGAAACCCGCAGGCGACCAGACAGGTTTCCGGTGGAAGCGGCCGGAGTTTGAAGGTGACTTCTGTGATTCTGCCAAGTTGGCCTCGGGCACCGGTGAGCAGTCGGCAGAGATCATAGCCGGCGACGTTTTTTACGACTCGTCCGCCAGAATGAAACGTTCGACCCTGTCCATCCACTGCGGTCAGCCCGATGACATAATCCCGAAGTGTTCCGTGACCAAACTGCCGAGGTCCGGCGACGTCCTGATCCACCATTGTCTGGATTGTGGTCTGGTCGTCCGCAACATCAATGGGAAGCTGCTGATTCTCTTTGAGCAGGATGGCCGCGATGTCACCAAACGTCATTCCCGCGCCGACGGTGATTGTCATGTCGCGTGCCGGATAGTCAATCACGGAAGCAGAGAGTTCGGCGTTCATGAGACTCGAAGAAAAAAGTACCGCGCGAGCGGAGCGGGGGGAAAGCAGGTCGGTGTCCTGACCAACAGGCCCGGACAGCAGGGAAGGTTACCGAATTCAGCGCAGGAAAAAACCTCTCCCAGGAAGTGCTGAGCAAACGCTGTTGACGCCCATTGTCAGAATAAAAAGGTGGGCACCCGACGCCCGGGTCATGTGATCCGAGACATGGTCGGCGTGACAGTCGGCCGGGATCAGACCGGGTTCCCTATTGGGTTTATCTGTAGGGTCAACTTGTTTTGCTGCAGACTTCGCTGGCAGAGGTTCTGCACGAAGTGCATACTGACGATACGCTCCTCTGATGGGACATGCAAGCGAATTGCCTCAGTTTGCCGTGATGGCGACTGGTGGTCGTTCCTGCGAACGGCGAAGACTGCATGTTTTCACATTTCGATCATGGCAGGCAACCTCTTTCCCGACGACGTCTGCTGTCGTGCGTGCCGATCGGATTGCCTGGAGTGTTCAGCCTGACAGCAGGTCTGAGCCTTTCGGGCAGCGCGGCTGGCGGCTCAAGGGATGATGTACCGGAGACCAGCAGGCGACGAGGATCCGTGATCTTCGTGTTCCTTTTTGGTGGTCCAAGCCAGATTGATCTCTGGGACATGAAGCCTGCTGCTCCGCTGGAGATTCGCGGTGCGTTTCGTCCCATTCCAACGTCTGCACCCGAGATTCAGATTTGTGAACATCTGCCATTACTGGCGACTCAGATGCATCGAGCCTGTCTGATACGTTCGATGCATCATCGGATGCCGGTTCATGGCCCAGCGTGCTCCGAGATCTATTCCGGTCGACCGTATCCTCTGCCACCCACAACCGACCAGGCACGGCTCGAAGACTGGCCATCGCTGGCCTCCATGGTGACTCGGTTTGGCAGCGCACCCCAGGGTCTTCCGCCAGCGATTGTGACTCCATGGCACTCGCAGTTTTTTGGACAGCCCGTTCGAATCGCGGGGCAGACCGGAGGACGAATGGGTCTGCAGTTCGATCCCTTCGTGCTGAATGCGAGTCTGGAGACAGGCCAGTTTGATGCAGACGAACTCACTCTTCCCGCGAACGCAGATTCTGGAAGACTGCAGCAGCGGCGACATCTGCTGATGGCGCTGGAGCGTTCCGGTGAGGGAAGTCTCAGCGGAATCCCAGTTCATCGCTATGAGGGGTTTCAGGAGACCGCCGTAGCGCTTCTTCGCGATGGCCGTCTGTCTCGCGCTGTGAAACTTGAAGAGGAGACAGCTGCCTGTCAGCAGCGTTATGGCAACACGGTGTTTGGCCGAAGCCTGCTGGCTGCTCGCAGGCTTGTGGAAACCGGCGTTCCTCTGATTGTTGTGAACTGGCATGACGCATCATTCAATGACAAGGTGTCCCCGCATTGGGATCAGCACAACCATATCTTTCCAGTGCTTCGCGACCGGATGCTGCCTGTCTTTGATCAGGCAATGTCTGCGTTGATTGAGGACCTGGGTGATCGTGAAATGCTTGGCAGCACGATGGTTGTTGCGACGGGTGAGTTTGGTCGAACGCCGCGAATTGGACAGTTCACTCAAAACGCCATGACCGAAAAGTCTGGTCGCGATCACTGGCCTCATGCATTTACGGTGCTGACTGCTGGCGGCGGTATCGCAGGCGGCCAGGTTTACGGGTCAACGGATCATCAGGCCGGGCAGGTGCGAGACAACCCGGTAAGTCCCGCCGATTTGAACGCAACGATGTTTGACCATCTTGGGTTGAACATCGAGCAGCGTTACTGGGATTCCATTCAGGCGACTTACCAGCCACTGACCGAAGGCCATGTCATCGCGCTGGAACGAGGCCGGGACTGACACGTCTGTTCTTCAACAGGCAGCGATCCCTGTCCATTGAGCGACCTGCATGGTGGATAGCTCAGATGAATTGCGAAAAGCTGACTTCAAAAACTGCACTGTTGCTCAATGTTGGAGCACAAAACGTCAGCAGAAAAGAAATTCGCAAATCGAAAGAAACCAAATCCTTGAGCGCGGTGTTTGACGGCGAGGCGACCATAAATTTCAGTTTTGCTGGATTTTTCTGCAACCCAGCGGATTATTCCCGCAGCTGGAATTGACGCTCTCGTTTTTGAGAGGCATACTTTTTGCGTCCTTCAGTGACATTTGCCGTTCGGCTTCCCTTCGTGCCTAGATCTGGGCCTGCGCAGAACTCATAGCCCTTTTCCTTTTCCCTTCTGGAGTATGTCATGAAACAGCGCAGTATTCGGGGTTTTACGTTGATTGAGCTTCTGGTGGTGATCGCAATCATCGCCATCCTGGTAGCACTCTTACTACCTGCGGTACAGCAGGCACGTGAAGCGGCCCGTCGAACACAATGTAAGAACAACCTGAAGCAGTGGGGGCTGGCTCTCCACAATTACCACGACACCTACAACGTGTTTCCTGCGGCACTGAACGGATCTGGGCGCCTGAACAGTACGACGGTCTACACTGCGACACATCGTGTCCAGAATACTCCAGGCTTCGTGATGCTGCTGCCGTACATCGAGCAGTCCGCCGCTTATGCTCAGTGTGACTTCAATCAGACCTTCAGCCTGTCAAATCCGTATGGCATGCCAATCGCCGGATCGACAGCCCTCAATCCAAACGTCGCCATCACATCAATGGCACTGCCAGCATTGCAGTGTCCTTCGCATCCGCAGGCCAACGAAGTCAGCAGCTCCGGCATCACGTCTCAGACGGACTTCTACAGCCGTGAGAATGCTCGCCGAGCAAGCTACGCGTTCAGCACCGGAAGCATGACGGACTACAGTGCTCTTTACACTGCCTACAGCGGCGACATCCGACAGGGTGCATTTGGTAACAGCGGTGGGGCGAAATTGCGTGACTTGACCGATGGTACCACGAACGTGATCCTGATTGGTGAAGCATGGGGTGGCGGACGATACAAGACCAGCGCGTCGTTTGGACCATGGGGTCTGAACGGAACGCACACCTGTTGCCATCTCTACACGCCGTCCGGCAGTTCAACGGTGCTGGACGCCACAACGATTGCCGCCTATGTGCCGGACTTCAAGATCAATGCGGCCTACCAGAACGACTCTCTGAAGCGTCAGTATGCGTGGGGCTACGGAAGCGGTCACACAGGTGGTATTCAGGTAGTGCTCGGCGACGGGTCTGTGAAGTTCCTGAGCGAGAATCTGGATGCTCTAACGTTCTGGCGACTGACCTACATTCACGACGGTGCAGTCGTAGGTGAGTTCTAGTCCCAGTGACTGAGTCTGCTTGAGTAACGTTGCCTGGCGGACATTCGATGTCCGCCGGCTTCGTTGATTTCGTTTCTTCGGAAACTCCTGACACAAAGAGCGATGGCGATGAGAATTTCTATTCTGTTTGGACTACTGCTGGTGCTTTCAGCTGGCTGCGGCGACTCCGTGAAACCCAGTCGTGGTGTACCGGTTTCCGGCAAGATCACATTGGGTGGCAAGCCTCTGGCCGATGCAGACGTGTCGTTCCTGAACGATACCTTCATTGGGTTTGGGAAGACGGATGCAGAAGGAAACTACCGTCTGGTTCAGGGCGCAGCGCCGGGCAAAAACAAAGTCTACATCTCCAAGTTTGAAGGTGGCGCGGCTCCTAAGGTTGCAGGGATGGAACTGAATCCGGACGCGGGTATTGACGAAGGACAGCTGGCAGCGGCTCAAATGGGAGCCGAAGGGACGAAGAAGCCAGCCGGTCCAAAACAGCTTGTGCCTGCTGACTACAGCAATCCGTCCACCACCAAACTCAACTATGATGTCGGCGCGGACGGTGCGACGGGTGTTGACTTCAACCTGTAATCAATGAACCCTGTCCGTTCGAATTGTCTTGAAAGCCACGCGTTTCGCGTGGCTTTTTTGTCGGCCAGACGGTCGCCCTTCCAAAACGGCATACAACTGACGACAGGCCTGCTAAGGCGTGGATCCTGTGTTCGTGGCTTTGTTGAAGGTGCCACGCAGTTCGACAACCTCTGCATCATCCGGAGCCTGAACTTCCAGGATCCGCAGATGCTTTTCTGCTTCGGCCGTCTGGTTCTCTTTCAGCAGCAGCCTGGTCAGGTGAATGCGAGAGGTCTTCTGTTCAGGAGCCAGTCGGACGGCTTCTTCAAATGCGGTGACTGCCTCAGAGAATTTTTCCAGTTTCATCAGACACTGGCCATGGTTGTGCCATGCGAGGACATAGTCCGGAGTCAGCTTTGCGGCTTCAAGAAAATGCTGATCCGCCTGGGCCCAGTTGTCCTGAAGAGTCGTCACCACGCCGAGTCGAAAATGCAGCTCTGCCTGTGAAGGATGTCGTCTGATTTCCTCCTGCAGAATGGCGACAGCTCGATCCTGAAGACCGGTTTCCGCATAAAGCTCTGAGAGGCGAAGTGCGACCGCCTGATTTCCCGGCTGATTCTGAAGTGCTCGTTCGCCGGACTCGATTGCCCCGCGGATGTCTCCGGACTGAATTGCCTGCAGCATGCGGTCTTCGGCATTCGATGCCACCAGTCGCTGAGCCAGCACGTAGCCAGCGTGAGGATCTTCCCAGGGAAGCGGTCGATCCGGAAGCGTCTGCATCCTGGCCAGGGTCTTTGATGCATCCGGGTTACTCAGCCGGTGTTGAGCCTGAGCGAGTACCTCCAGCGCCATGCGTGAGTCAGGTGCCGACTCGACGGCTTTTGTGGCTTCGGCCAGTGCTGAATCAAACTCACCGCTCGCCAGCAATGTGCGAGCCAGTGCCTGTCGAGTTCTCGCGGACGGGCGCGAAGAAGCGGCCACTGCCTTCGTGAGAAACGCTTTTGCTTCCGGGATCTTTCCCTGAGCAAGTTTCAGCTCGCCAAGTCGTGCGAGTGTCCAGGGGTCCTTTGGGCTCACCAAAAGCGCTTTCTCGAATGCTTCAGTGGCGGTATCGCGATTGATGGCCGTGAGGGCGAGACCGAGACAGTAGTGCCAGCGAAATTCTTCCGGGTCCAGGGCGGAGGCATTCTGGAAGCAGGGAACGGAGTCCCGGTCAAATTCATAAGCCAGGAGCACCATTCCCAGTTGCCCCCACGCATCCGCGGAATTCGGTGAGTCTACAACGGACAGTCGAGTTGTCGTCATCAACTCCCGGACATCCGGACTGGCAAGAGTCGTGTTTGGCTGAGGCAGTTCTTTCAGCGGGGGAGTGCTGGGCCAGAACCACCATCCAAGGCAGCCGGCAGCGATCACTACCGGAGCCGCCGGCCAGAACCGTCGCAAAGGAGTTCGGTGCTCTGGAACAGTGCGAGCAGGATTGTCTTCAGGCGTCATGGCGTCGTCAGACTCCCTTCGCCATGCTTCAGCACGATGGACTGGTTGGCGGACGTTGCCGGAAAAGTCTCCGCGGTTCCATCGGGCCAGAGAACTTCCAGACTCGTAACCTCCGTTTCGGATCCAAGCCCAAAATGCAGAGTGAAGTCGGATGAGCACTGATAGCTGCCTCCTCCGTGCAGCCACAGTCGTCGAGTCTGCTTCTGTGTCTTCAGGGTCACCGTGGCACCGATCGCATCGCGGCCACCTTGTGTCGGTTCGATGACTCGGACATTCAGCCAGTGCCCGGAGGGGCTAGTTGTGTTCTGAAACAGCATGGCAGGCTGATCCAGTGAAGTAACAAGGCAATCGGTCAGGCCATCACGATTGATGTCTGCGAGACACAGGCTTCGACCGATAGACTTCGTTTTGCGAAGCATGTTGCCATCGGTTGCGTCGGTGACAAAATCGGATCCTTCACAGATCAGGACATCGGCTGCTTCTGCATATTCGGAGGAAAACGAAGGAGGAGCGCCTTCCGAACCCGGTTGTTCCGAAGACCGTCGAACGCGCCCGTTCAGAACGATGATGTCGGAGTCGCCGTCATTGTCGAGATCCGTGAGTGCCGTTCCGAAGCCCGTTCTTCCGAAAGACGGCCGCGAAATTCCGCGCGCCATGGACTCATCTCTGAAACCACCTTCTGAACTTACATAAAGCGAATTGGATTCACCATCAAGATTGGTGACGAAGAGATCAGCAGACAGATCACCGTTCACGTCGCCAATCGCCAGTCCCATACTTCCCTGGCCCTGACCTGCGGCGTCATAGGCGACCCCCAGAAAAATGGCTTCGTCTTTGAATGTTCCATCTTTTTGATTGATCCACAGAACGTTGGCATGACCGTCGTTGGCCACATAGATGTCGATCCATCCATCATTGTTGAAGTCAGCCGTCAGCACTCCCAGTCCCGCTCCTTTGACTGCCGCGATTCCCGATTCGGCCGTCACATCTTTGAATCTTACGTGTCCCGGTACATCACCGCTGATGTTGCGAAACAATCGATCGGTTGTGCGGGGGAAGACGGCGGGGTTGCAGAAATCGATCCGACCACTGCTGTCGATGCAGTCATGGCCAGGGTCGTATTCGACGTAGTTCGCCACGTACAAATCCAGCCAGCCGTCGCGGTCGTAATCAAGGAACGCAGCGGAAGTTCCCCAGCGAGTATTTTCGATTCCGCATTCTTTGGTGATGCATCGGAATCGTGCTCCGATATTCAGAAACAACTGGTCCGGGCCCCATGCCGTGATGTAGATGTCATTCATGCCATCATTGTTCACATCACCGACGGTGCAGCCAGTCGCATAGGATTGCGGAGGCATCTCGATTCCGTGTTCACGCGGCGCTTCTGCAAATCGTCCGGCAGCGTCCAGAAAGAACAGGGAATGCGGATGCTGGTCAACCAGTCTGGGATCAACGTTTGGTAACTGGCTGTCGAGCAGCAGGCAGTCCGAGTCACCATCGCCGTCAAAGTCATTCAACGCAGCTCCGCCGGCCATGATGGCGGGAAAGAAGTAACATTCACGTCCGGCCGCATGGTGCCTGAACTTCAAGTCTTTCAGGTCTGCAATGTTGTGAAGCCTGATCGCTCCGGTGGCACGAGGTTGAACGGCTGCCACGTCAGTCGGCGCGGCGACGCCCTGTTCCGGAGCAGCAGCGGCAGGGTCTGCGGGACGTTGACACCCGGGAAAGGACAGGTTGATTCCTGCCGTCATCACGGTCATCAGAATGGTACGACTAAAGGCGGCAGCAGGCAGGCTTCGGCGGAGAAAACTCGGGAGACGGCAGTGTCGGTTCTGGAACACGATCGAGTAACCTGATTCCGAGGCAACAGATCCGGGAAGCGTGCGAGGGCTGATTTTGGTCAGCGGCGTTCTGGTTTTGAAGCAGCGGCCAGGCTTTCAAATTGGAAATTGGGCAATTGAAATCTTCCTGTGCGAGGAAACCAGGATTGTCCGTTCAAAAGTCGAGCCTTTTTTGAGAGGCAGACTCGATTCCGGAAACCCGATGCCCCGATTCTTGTACTCCCCTTCGGACCGTGAAATACTCCGTGCCGCAATTCTCCTGACAACCGCTGAAGAGGCCTTTCGCCGGCGTTGTGGGGCGAATTGAGGCCTGTTAGCAACTCTCATCGGATCGGTGTTCATCATGTTGTGGGAAGTGGAAATTCAGCCTGTCGCCAGTGAAAAAGACTACGAAGGTCAGCGAATTCTCGCGAGTGCTCGCAGTCAGGGAATTTCCGGTCTGAAATCGGTGAAGGCGGCTCGAACGTTTCTGCTTCAGGGCAACCTCACAGAACAGGATGCTCGACGGGCAGCCGAACAGCTGCTTGTGGATCCTGTGACAGAGACATTCGTCGTGCATCAGCTCGGTGGAACGACAGGGCAGGGCACCGCCTCATCGAACGGAATGCCCGTTTGTCTAAACGTGTTGTTTCACCCGGGCGTCACGGATTCCGTGGCCGAGAATGCTGCTCAGGCTCTGAACCGGCTGAACATTCATGTGACGAACGCTGCTACCTGCCGTCGCTACTGGGTCACGGGCGATCTTGCTGCTGCCCAGATGACTCAACTGACAAAGAAGGTGCTGGCCAACGACGCCATTGAATATGTAGTGAAGGGTGACCTGCAGATTCGTGACCTGTCCGTAGGCAGCGAATACAAATTCCGACTGACCACTGTCCCCATCCGCGACATGGATGATGACGCACTGATGGTGCTCAGCAAGAAAGGTCAGCTGTACCTGAGCATCGCGGAGATGAAGACCGTGCAGGCTCATTATCAGAGCCTTCAGCGGGATCCGACCGACATTGAACTCGAGACGATTGCTCAGACGTGGAGCGAACACTGTTCCCACAAGACGCTGGGTGGCCGCATTCATTATGTGGAGACGTCCGGCGGAAAGGTCGTCAGAGATACTCATTTTAAGAGCATGCTGAAAGAGACGATCTTTGCTGCAACTGTTGAGATTCGTCAGCAGCTTGGACCAAACGACTGGTGCGTCAGTGTCTTCAAGGACAATGCCGGCATCGTGAAGTTTGATGATCGACAGAACGTCTGCATCAAAGTGGAGACTCACAATCATCCTTCCGCCATTGAGCCCTACGGTGGCGCGAATACGGGACTTGGCGGCGTGATTCGAGATCCGCTTGGCACAGGTCTGGGAGCCAGGCCGGTCTGCAATACGGACGTTTTTTGTTTTGCTCGCCCGGACTATCCGGCCGATCAGCTTCCGCCGGGTGTTTTGCATCCTCAGGCTGTCATGCAGGGCGTTGTGTCCGGTGTGCGAGATTATGGCAACCGCATGGGCATTCCGACCGTGAACGGAGCTGTTTGCTTTGACGATCGGTATCTCGGCAATCCGCTTGTGTACTGCGGCAATGTCGCGATGATCCCGGTCGACAAGTGCGACAAGCACGTCAGCCCCGGCGATCTGATCGTTGCCGTTGGTGGACGGACCGGGCGCGATGGAATTCATGGCGCGACTTTTTCTTCTGTCGAGTTGACTGAGGAGAGCGAGCATATCTCGGGCGGCGCGGTGCAGATCGGTAATCCGGTTACCGAAAAGATGATGATGGACGTCATCCTGGCGGCTCGTGATCGTGGCCTTTATTCCGCGATCACGGACTGCGGTGCCGGTGGTTTCAGCAGTGCTGTCGGCGAAATGGGTGAGGAGACCGGAGCAGAAGTGTGGCTCGACAAAGCGCCGCTCAAGTATTCAGGTCTGTCGTACACCGAAATCTGGATCTCCGAAGCCCAGGAGCGAATGGTGCTCGCTGTGCCGCCAAAGAACTGGGAAGAATTCCGAGCCCTCTGTGCTTCGGAAGGCGTCGAGGCAACAGCGATCGGACAGTTCACGAACACGAAGCAGCTGGTTCTGAAGTACGGTGAACATCAGGTGGGAAGTCTGAGCATGGACTTCCTGCATGATGGCCGTCCACCGGTCATTCGTGAAGCCGTTTACGAGATCAAGCAAGTCAATTCCCCTCTCCCCATCGGGGGAGAGGGCCAGGGTGAGGGGGCCAGGGCCGAAAGCCGCGACTTTACTGGCGACTTGAAGAAGATTCTGGGCTCGCTGAACGTGGCCAGCAAAGAATGGATCATTCGTCAGTACGACCATGAGGTTCAGGCGGGCAGCGTGATCAAGCCGCTGGTTGGGATTCATAATGATGGGCCATCGGATGCTGCGGTGGTTCGACCGGATCTGAAGTCGAAGCGAGGTCTTGTCGTTTCCTGCGGCATCAATCCTCACTTCGGCGACTACGATCCGTATTGGATGGCCGCCTCGGCAATTGATGAGTCCGTGCGAAACTGTGTGGCGGTTGGAGCCAATCCGGATCGTATCGCGATTCTGGACAACTTCTGCTGGGGCAACACAGAGCGGCCGGAAACCCTGGGGACTCTGGTGCGTGCGGCGGTCGGATGTCAGGACATTGCTGTGGCCTATGGAACGCCATTCGTCAGCGGCAAAGACAGTCTGAACAACGAATTCAGTTATGAGGATGCGGCTGCCGGACGTCGAACGGTCGCCATTCCGTCAACCCTGCTGATCACGGCTCTGGGTCAGGTTGATGATGTCGAGCAGTGCGTCACGATGGACCTGAAGGGCGCGGGGAATCTGCTGTATTTGATTGGCGAAACGAAGAACGAAATGGGAGGCAGTCACTTCAATCTTGTGAACGGCATCGCGGAAGGCACTGTGCCCACGGTTGATAAGGAGAAGGCGCCAAAGGTCTTCCGAGCGCTTCATCAGGCCATCACGAAGGGATTGGTTCTGTCGTGTCACGACCTGAGTGAAGGAGGCCTCGCAGTCGCCGCCGCAGAGATGGCGTTTGCTGGTGGCGTTGGTGCGGAGTTGCAGCTTGAAAGCGGTTCGACGGTGGAGCTGTTTTCAGAAAGCAATACACGGTTTCTTATTGAGGTTGCCGCCTCTTCGAGTGGCCAGCTGGAATCAGTTCTCAGTGGTGTGGCATTCAAGCAGGTTGGACGGACAATCGCAGAGGCAGGCTTCCGAGTTCAATCGAAAAACGGCGTGCACATTCAGGAGACACTCGAAGCCCTGAAGGCATGCTGGCAGCGGCCGCTGTCGTTGTAAGGCACCAGGACTGAATCGTCGATTTGGCCTGATGACGGTGAAGTCGACGATCATTCGGGTGTATGCTGGATCGCCCAGTCTCGAAACACTCCCTGGGCTTTGGCGCCGTTACCGGGGAAACCGGCGTGCTGCACCATCCAGATCAGGATAAGACCATCTTTGGGGCGGATTTCCATGTTGGTCGCATGCGCGCCGCCGTGGCCGAAAGAGTCTGCGTTCACGGAGAATCCCAGGCCGTAGCTTTCCTTCACCGAATCCGGAGTTTGTCGCTTCGTCAGTTCGCTGATAGCAGCTTCGCTGAGGATTCGGGTACCAGCAAACTCACCTTTGTTCAGAATCATCTGACAGAACTTCATTGTGTCGCCGGCGGTTGAGAAGAGTCCGCCGGCAGGCATGGGAAAGCGATTGCTGCGGCCGGAGAGCGGGTACGTCAGTTGCGAGATCGGAAAGGGCTCGAGATTGTTTTTGTCGGCCGTTGGACGGTACGAGAGAGCAATTCGGGAGACCTGTTCTTCGGTTGGCCAGAATGTTGTATTGGTCATGCCGAGCGGATCGAAGAGTCGTTTCTGCATGAATTCTTCGTAGGCCATGCCTGACACGACTTCCAGGACGCGAGCCGCGGTGTTGATGCCTGCGTTGGAGTACTGGTAATGCGTCCCGGGCTCTGTCTGGAGCGGCGTCATCGCGTAACTTCGCACAGCTGTTGCCAGTGGCAATGCATCCAGAGTGGGCAGCTCGACTTCGGAGCGAAAGGGCATGCCGCTTGTGTGATTCAAAAGCTGGCGGATTGTGACTGGCTGGGCTGGTCGACGAAGCAGGACATGCTGATCGTCCTTTTCGGCGACGACCATTTGAGATCGAAACTCCGGAAGGAACTTCTCGACCGCGTCATCAAGTGAGATGCGGCCCTCTTCGACCAGCATCAGGACAGCGGCAGCAGTCATTGGCTTGGATTGAGAAGCGATCCAGAAGATTGTTTCCGAAGACATCCGTCGGTTAGCAGAGATGTCAGCAAAACCGATGACTTCCGAGTGTCGGATACCATTTGTATCCCCGACCAACATCACAGCGCCAGCCAGCTCATGCCGATCGACGAAGGGCTGTATTCGCGACTGCAGAGTGTCCTGAGCGAAAGCGAAAGTGAACGCGGAAGGCAAGAGCCAAAGGACAACGCAGAGAAGAAAGATTCGTTGAGAGAATGCGAAGAGAGCAGATCGCATGAACAGTAGTCCGTGGAGGAAGTCGGAAAAGGACAGCAGGTGAGCGTGAAGCAGAGTAGTGGACGGAGTCACCTTGCACGAACATCCCCGGATGTTGCGTGTCACATCGACAACGGCAATGTCAAAATGATTCTCCGAACATTTTTGTAATCTCTGCGTCTCTGGTTTACGTAATTACAAAGGGCCACTCGATAGACCGGCAACTTCTGCCGGAGCACGGTGAAATCTGCCGCAAGACGCGCTGATCATTTGTGCAGAATAAGCGAAATATTTGCATCTGGAGTGGGTCAAAAAACTGCAATTCCTGCTGAACGAAAGAATCGACCGCCAAGGTTTGCCATTGAGCCATCGAATTTTCCGGTGGCAATGAAAGAGGAAAGCAAAGAACCGCTTGACTTCCCTGGCCGTTACTGGAAGTGGCGCGGCATTTGCGAAATGAGTGGGCAAGACGCCTGAGCTGCCAGAAGCAGAATGTTCAGGTGGACAGATTCGAAACAAACGCCGGAAGGCGAAATTCTTGAAGGAGCAGCAGCAATGGTCAGCGTGAACACAAAGAAGATGGGAAGCGTGACAGGGCGGTCAGTTTCCATGATGGCTCGGGGAGAATTTCCGGCGGGGCTTCGTCGAGAATCCCTGCGATGGGTGAATGAAGCAGCTCGCAATGAGGCGATGCTGGAAGGGTTTCTGGCGGGGACCAGTGTTGCGGACCTGGCTGTACAGTTTTCGCTGAGTCGAACGGCGGTTCATGCAGCGCTAGCCACAGCGCGGGCGACGCGGCTGCAGTCTGCTTCGATGGAGTACATTGACAACGTGGAATTTCGACTTCCGGGAGCGGAGGCAGTGATCTGCGGACCCGCACCGGAGCACCAGCGCTCGGACGCGACTGCACGGGTTCCATCCGGACTGCCGGCGTATTTGGGCGAGCTTTACCGAGTGCCGCTGCTGACGAAGGAGCAGGAGCAGTACTACTTTCGACGCATGAATTTTCGCAAATTCCAGTTTGAGGAATTGCGGGCGTCGCTGGACGTAACGAAGCCGTCAGCTCGACTGCTGAAGCAGATGGAGGAGTTGCTGGACGATGTGACGGAAGTGAAAAACCTACTGATTCGGTCCAACCTGCGACTCGTGGTTTCCATCGCGAAGAAGTACCTGAAGGCCAATGCGGGCTTTTTTGAGCTGGTCAGTGACGGGAACATCTCGCTGATTCGTGCCGTGGAGAAGTTCGACTATTCTCGAGGCAACAAGTTTTCGACATACGCCTCGTGGGCGATCCTGAAGAACTTCGCTCGGTCGGTACCGGCAGAGCACCAGCGACTGGAGAGATTCCGGACAGGCAGTGATGACGTATTTGCTCAGTCATCCGACGATAAGACTTCGTTCCAGGTGGATGAGCAGGCAAACAAGCTGCAGCGGGACGCTATTCGCGAAATGATGAAGGAGTTGGATGGACGTGAACAAAAGGTCATTGCCTTTCGTTTTGGTTTGGGTGAAGGGGCTGAGCCGGAGACACTGGAACAGGTCGGTACACGTCTTGGGGTGACCAAGGAGCGAGTGCGTCAGATTGAAGTTCGAACCCTGGAGAAACTGCGTAGAATTGCCGAGCGCAAGGCCTTTGAAATTCCCGGGTTCTGAGAAAAATCTTCAAGCCACGGCGATGATCGGCCGACAGAATGGGGATCGATTTCGGTAGCGGTTTGGCGGGAGAGAAACGGGCTGGATTGAATGAAATCTGACCCGGATTCGCTCGATGTTGGGAGCTTTCGGGGATCTGCCTTGCCTGGCGATTCCTGATTGCTATACTCCGCGGCTCGCCACCGCAGCCGGTCCGCGCTAGTGTAGCTCAATTGGCAGAGCTCCGGTTTTGTAAACCGGCGGTTGTGGGTTCGACTCCCACCGCTAGCTTCAGCGAACCTTTTCAGGCCCTCGCCACTCATGGTAGGTACTGTTGTCGGTTCCGGAAACTGTGACGGGAGAAGGGTTTAGAAGAAAACAGGGGAGAATACCTAAGCGGCCAAAAGGGCCAGACTGTAAATCTGGTGGCGTATGCCTTCACAGGTTCGAATCCTGTTTCTCCCAGTGGTCCTGTTCAAGTTTCTCAGGAGTTTGATCAGGATAAGTGTTGTTGGGCAAAGGGAAGTCCCGGCATCGCGGGCGTAGTTCAATGGTAGAATTCCAGCCTTCCAAGCTGGCTGTGTGGGTTCGATTCCCATCGCCCGCTCTTCGTCGAATCAGATTGCTGCTGTAGATCCTGTCAGATTGCTGCTGTAGCTCAGTTGGTAGAGTACGTCCTTGGTAAGGACGGGGTCATGGGTTCAAGTCCCATCAGCAGCTTTTCTGCAGGGGAAGAGATTTTTTGATGGTTTGGGTGCCTTGTGTTGGGGTGCCAGGGTCTTTGTGGTTGATCTGCCGGGTTGATATTGGTTCCTGGCGCAGTTTGATCTGGAGTTGGGTTCATGGCAAAGGGTACGTTTGAGCGAACGAAGCCTCACGTCAATGTGGGAACGATTGGGCACATTGACCACGGCAAGACAACCACAACCGCAGCGATTCTGGCGGTTCAGGCTGCAAAGGGTCTTGCGACAATTAAGGCTTATTCGGATATCGCAAAGGGTGGTACGGTTCGAGACGCCACCAAGACTGTGACGATTGCGGCGAGCCACGTGGAGTACGAAACTCCTAAGCGTCACTACGCACACATCGACTGTCCGGGACACGCGGACTACATTAAGAACATGATTACCGGTGCCGCCCAGATGGACGGTGCGATTCTGGTGGTTTCAGCTGCTGACGGCCCGATGCCTCAGACTCGCGAGCACATTCTTCTGGCTCGCCAGGTGGACGTGCCAGCTCTGGTGGTCTTCCTCAACAAGTGCGACCTGGTTGACGATGCAGAACTGCTCGACCTGGTTGAAATGGAAGTTCGCGAGCTGCTGACGAAGTACGGATTCCCGGGCGACGACATTCCGCTGGTTCGCGGCAATGCTCGCGGTGCACTGGACAATCCGGCTGACGAGAAGTACAGCCAGTGTATTACCAACCTGATGGATGCTCTGGATAGCTACATTCCAGAGCCAGAGCGAGCTTCTGACAAGCCATTCATGATGGCTGTCGAAGACGTGTTCTCGATCGAAGGTCGTGGTACTGTTGCGACTGGTCGAATCGAATCAGGCATCGTGAAGGTTGGTGAAAAGATTCAGATCGTCGGTCTGAAGGACACCGTTGAAACAACTGTGACTGGCGTTGAAATGTTCCAGAAGACTCTGGATCAGGGTATTGCCGGTGACAACGTCGGTCTGCTTCTTCGTGGTTTGAAGAAGGAAGACATTCAGCGTGGTCAGGTTCTGGCTGCACCAAACTCCATTAAGCCACATGTGAAGTTTGAAGCTGAAGTGTACGTGTTGAGCAAGGAAGAAGGCGGACGACACACTCCGTTCTTCAGTGGCTACCGTCCTCAGTTCTACTTCCGAACAACGGACGTAACAGGTTCAACGAAGCTGCTGGGTGGCGCAGAAATGTGTATGCCTGGCGACAACGTTCGCGTTGAAGTTGACCTCGGCAAGCCGATCGCTCTGGAAGAGCAGAGCCGATTCGCGATTCGTGAAGGCGGCAAGACCGTCGGTTCCGGGGTTGTGACGAAGATTCTGCAGTAATCTTCTGGCTGGTTAAACGACGCTGCCTGTCGGCTTTGCTGACAGGCAGCTTTGCTTTTTTGTTGGCGTGGGGTTTGTCATGCGAGAGTATGTTTGGCTGGAATGTACTGAAACCGGTCAGCGAAATTATCGTGTCAACAAGGAAACTCGCGGTACAGAGCGTCTTGAGTTGATGAAGTATTGTCCGAAGCTTCGTCGCCATACGCTGCATAAGGAATCGCGAAAGAAGTAGTCTGAGTTTTCAGGCTGGCTCGAACGGGCGTAGCTCAATTGGCAGAGCACCGGATTCCAAATCCGGCGGTTGGGAGTTCGACTCTCTCCGCCCGTGCTTGTGATTGAACCGATTCGGGGTGTTGTGTTTGTTTTTTCCTTTTGGCTGAGTGTCCCATGTCCGGCAAAAGTGTGGGTGCCGACCTGATACCAGAGTTGTTCCGATTCTCCATTTACAAGGCGAATCAGGGGCGCATGGTTCGGCAGTTCACGTTTTTCGGGATTGCGATTCTCGCCGCCTTCGGGTGTGTCACTTTGGCGAATGGTGCTTTACTGAATTCCGGTCGCGCGATTCAGGTAAGTGTCCCGACGCTGGTGTGGGTAGCCTGTTGTTGGGTGGCGTTTCGAGTCGTGAATTACCCGAGATTCGCTGATTTTCTGGTTTCTGTTGAGTCCGAGCTTGGGCGAGTCACATGGCCCTCAAAGCATGAGGTGATTCAGGCCACGATTGTGGTTCTGGTTACAATGCTGTTTTTGGGCGTGTTTCTGTTTCTGATCGATCTGTTGTGGATCTGGTTGTTTAGTGCAATTGGGTTCACCGAATACCGTTAGTGCTCTGGCGGTCCGGCGGATTTGAGATCAGCAGCTTTCGTTCCTAAGTTCGAATTCCCGTGGATTCCGCGGTTGCAATTCGTGTTTCAGATGGTCACCATACGCGGCTCGTTTTTTTTGGGCCTGGTGAAGGGAGAGTTGTCGACATGGCCAAAGACGCAGCTAGCGGCAGTTCTGCGGCCGGCGACATGCATTGGTATGTGCTGAAAGTGCAGACAAATCGCGAACGCACGATTCGCGATGCACTCCAGAAGAAGATTCGTCTGGAGGGTCTGGAAGACTGCTTCGGAGAAATTGTGATTCCTTCCGAAAAGGTCGTCGACACTCGAAGTGGATCGCCAAGGGAACAGGATCGCAAGTTGTTTCCTGGGTATATCATGATTCAGATGATTCTGAATGATGAAACCTGGTACCTGGTGCGGGATACGGGTGGAGTTGGTGATTTTGCCGGAGCTGCCGGGAAGCCGCTGCCGATGGAGCAGCATGAGGTGGATCGGATGCTTGGGCGGGCAGAGCAGCAGACAACGGCTGCTCCGAAGGTCAAGATTCAGTTCACCTCAGGCGATGTCGTTAAGATTCGCGAAGGTACCTTCGAAAACTTTGAAGGAACCGTCGAGGGGATTGACGAACACAGTGGCAAGATTTCGGTCTTGATTGAAATTTTTGGTCGATCAACACCTGTGGAGCTGGATCACTGGCAAGTGGAATCAGTTTAGGGTGTGGTTGGCTTTTGGTTAGGGTAGGCGGTCATGGGTAAGCAGCGTCAGGTTACGGCTCAGATTAAAGTGCAGGTTACGGGTGGTCAGGCAACGCCTGCTCCTCCGGTGGGTACGGCACTGGGTCCTCATGGCGTGAATATTGGTCAGTTCGTGTCGCAGTTTAACGAGAAGACTCGCGACATGATGGGGATCACAATTCCTGTCGTGATTACTGTCTATAATGACCGAACTTTCGAGTTCATTCTCAAGAGTCCTCCGGCGGCCGTTCTTTTGAAGAAGGCTGCTGGTGTGGCGAAGGGTTCTGGAAACCCACTGAAGAACAAGGTTGGTTCTGTTAGTGCTGCTCAGGTTGAGCAGATTGCGAAGCAGAAGTATGAAGACCTGAATGCATCGTGTCTCGCGCAGGCCTGCAAGATGATTGCTGGCACCGCGCGAAGCATGGGAATTGAAGTGATTGGTTGATGCCAGCGGTGGCTGTCGGTTTTTGGCAGTAACGTCTTTCGAGTATGGGTGTTTGAGATGGCTGGTCCGTCAAAGAGAATGAAGGCTCTGTCCAAGAAGGCTTCTGAGCTGGGAGTGCTTGCACTTCCGGACGCAGTGAAGGCTCTGAAGTCGATGGAAGAAGTGCTTCCAAAGAGCATCAAGCGGGTGAAGTTCGACCAGACGGTTGAGATTGCCATCCGGCTTGGTGTTGACCCGCGTCAGGCGGATCAGATCGTTCGAGGATCGATTGTTCTGCCACACGGGATTGGCAAATCGCAGCGTGTTCTGGTGTTCGCGCAGGGGGAAAACCTGAAGACGGCACAGGCGGCTGGAGCTGACATCGTTGGTGGCAAAGAGCTGGCCGACAAGATTAAGGAAGGCTGGCTTGAGTTTGACGTCTGTATCGCGACGCCCGACATGATGGGTGTTGTTGGTCCTCTGGGCCGTGTGCTTGGTCCTCGTGGTTTGATGCCAAGTCCGCGAGCTGGCACGGTGACTCAGGATGTTGCCAACGCGGTTCGAGAATACAAGGCTGGTAAGGTTGAGTTTCGTGTGGACAACGGCGCGAACGTTCATTGCGTCGTTGGCAAGATGTCGTTTGATGCGACGAAGCTGACTGAGAACATTGAGTCTCTGCTGACATACATTCGAAGTCTGAAGCCAAACACGTCAAAAGGTGTTTACCTGCGAGGTGTTGTGGTGTCTGCAACCATGATGCCGTCGATTGTGGTTGCTGTCTGATGCGGCAGTCGACTGGCGGTTTGATTGAATCAATAGTTTTTGTGTGGGTGTGAGCCATGGGTCGGCACGTGAAAGATATGGTGATCTCCGATATCCAGAACCGGATCGGGGACGTCAAAGACTTCCTGGTAGTTGATTGCTCCAAGCTGGATGCACTCAGCGCGAACCGATGGCGTCTGGCACTTCGTAAGGGCGGGATGAGCGCTCTGACTGTGAAGAACTCAATTGCCATCAATGCCCTGAAGCGAAAGGGAATTGAGGGTTTGGACAGTGTTCTGGCAGGTCCTTCGACCTTGGTTTGGGGCAGCGATGATGTTGTTGCTCTGGCGAAGGCTGTTACGAAGTTCGCCAAGGACATTGTGAAGCTTGAAATCAAGGGCGGTACTGTTGAGGGTCAGACTCTCAATGCGTCCGCGGTTGAAACACTGAGCAAGAGTGCTGGTCGTCTTGAGACGATTAGTGAGCTTGCAGGTTTGATGCTCGCTCCTGGGCGTCAATTGGCTGGTTGTCTGCAGGGTCCCGGTGGTCAGTTGGCTGGCCAGTTGAAGACTTTGTCCGAGAAAGAGCCAACAGCTTAGTTGTCAGCGGTTTTGTTCGCTGCACGGATTTTTGCTTAACGAGAAGCGTGTTACTGAAAGAGAAAGGTATTGGTCATGTCTGCGGATGCAGCCACTGAGTTCGATGCAAAGACGAAGGAACTGGGCGACAAGATCGTTGGTTTGACCCTGTTGGAAGCCAAGAAGGTTGTCGACTATCTGAAGGAAGTTCACGGCATCGAGCCAGCTGGTGGTGGCGCTGTGATGATGGCTGCGGCTCCAGCAGCAGCAACAGAAGCCAAGGTTGAGCAGACTGAGTTTGCAGTCGTGCTGACTGGCTTCAGCGACACAGCCAAGATCGCTGTGATTAAGGTCGTTCGAGCAGCAACTGGCCTTGGTCTGAAGGAAGCAAAGGACCTCGTCGAAGGTGCTCCTAAGACCCTGAAGGAAGGTCTGTCGAAGGAAGATGCAGAGAAGCTGAAGGCTGAAGTTGTTGCAGCCGGCGGCACCTGCGACATTAAGTAATTTGGCTCTTTGCCAATTTGGTAGCAGAGCTTTTCGTTGGCACTGGCCGGGGCGTCCTGGGACGCTCCGGCGGTGACAAATGGGTCCGGGTCAGGTAAGTAATTGCCTGGTTCTATTGTGAATGAAGGCTCGGCACTCTGTGTCCAGCGAGCATCTGACGTTTCACAATTTCACGTATTTGGCTCAAAGAAGCAGGCAGCTGTCGGGTTGATCGACAGGTGCCTTTCGTCGCGCGCTGTGGCGCGAGATTTCGCGAGAGCGGGTTGAGTTAGGTCTTTTGTTTTTGCAGCGATGGTTTCCGGGTGAAAAGCAATCACCTGCGTGACCGGCTGCTGTTGCTTTTTCGAGCGAAGGCAGGGTTCGAATGCCGATTCCGTCTGTTCGTACCATCGACCAGGATGCAGTTCGAAGCTTCGGAAAAATCCAGGCTGAGTTTGAGATTTCCGGGCTCACTCAGATCCAGACAGCCTCGTATGCACGTTTTCTGCAGGCTGATCGATCTTCACGCGACCGTCTGGACATTGGTCTCGAGTCGATTCTGCGCGAAGTGTTTCCGATTGAGAGCTTCGACGGCCAGTTTCGCCTGGAGTACATTCGTTATGAGCTGGGCAAGCCTCGGTACACTCCGGAAGAGTGTCGTCAGCTGCGTCTGACCTATGGGATGCCTTTCCGCGTCTGGCTGCGGCTTGTGAAAGAGCAGCCGGTTGAGGAAGAAGTGTATCTCGGCGACATCCCGATCATGATCGGTGGTGGCGAGTTCATCATCAACGGTGCGGAGCGAGTGGTTGTCAGCCAGTTGCATCGATCGCCTGGTGTTGACTTCGTGATGGCCGAAGAGTCTGCAAGCAGCGACCGCAAGACACATTCGTGTCGTATCATTCCGGAACGAGGCAGCTGGATTGAATTGCTGGTCAGCAAGCGTGACGCGATTGGCGTGCGTATCGACCAGAGCGGTAAGTTTTCCGCACTGACACTGCTGCGAGCAATGTCACGGGATTACTCGACCGATGCGGCCATCATTCGTTTGTTCTATCCAACTCAGACGGTGAAGATTTCAGCAAAGACCACGGTGTCTGAGCTGGAAGGAAAGTACTCTGTGGAAGACGTGGTCTTCCCGGCAAAGCATGAGCGTGCTGGTGAGATTGTTGTCGACGCCGGCAGCGAAATCAGCGAAGCCATTGCGGAAGAGATGATTGCCTGTGGTCTCAAGAGTGTTGAGATCATCTCCGAAGTTCGCGACCCGCTCATTCTGAAGACGCTTGCTGAAGACGGCACGTCGACTCATGAAGAAGCTCTGCTGAAGATTTACCAGCGACTGCGACCAGGCAATCCTCCGAACCTGGACAAGGCGAACGATCTGTTCAAAGAGAAGTTCTTTGACGTGAATCGATACCGCCTTGGCCGAGTCGGTCGATTCCGTATCAATCGAAAGTTCCAGCAGGACATTTCCGATGACGAAATGACCCTGAATCCGCTCGATTACGTCAATGCGATGAAGTACATCGTTCGTCTGCGCATTGGTGATGAAACGGCGCAGATCGATGACATCGATAACCTTGGCAACCGCCGTCTGCGAACGATTGACGAGCTGGCAGCTGATGAAATCCGCAAGGGCTTCCTGAAGCTTCGACGCACCGTACAGGAGCGTATGAGTGTGAAGGAAGTCGACGCGATGACTCCTCGAACGCTCATCAATCCGAAGAGCGTTTCGGCTGCGATCGATTACTTCTACGGACGCAGCGAGCTGTCTCAGGTTGTGGACCAGACGAACCCGCTTTCGATGCTGACTCACGAGCGTCGATTGAGTGCCCTGGGTCCAGGTGGTTTGAACCGTAAGCGTGCGGGATTCGAAGTTCGCGACGTTCACATTTCGCACTACGGTCGAATTTGTCCGGTTGAAACTCCTGAAGGTACAAACATCGGTCTGATCAGCAGTCTGAGTATCTTCTCGCGAGTTGATGACTACGGCTTCCTGATTTCGCCTTACCGTGTTGTTCGCAACGCGAAGGTGACTGACGAAGTTGTCTGGCTGCGAGCAGACGAGGAAGCGTCTGCGTTCGTTTGTCCGGCGGATACGCTGGTTGAAAATGGACAGCTGGCTGAAGAACGCGTCCTGGCTCGAAACAAGAGCGACGTGGTCTGGATCGACCGTGCGGAAGTGCAGTACATCGACGTTGCACCATGTCAGATGGTGGGTGTGTCTGCGGGACTGATTCCGTTCCTTGAGCACGACGACGCGAACCGAGCCCTGATGGGTTCGAACATGCAGCGTCAGGCAGTGCCGCTTCTGGTTTCCGAGCGACCGGTTGTGGGGACCGGTATGGAGCCGTATGTGGCTCAGAACTCCGGAATGGTCCTGCGAGCTGAGAAGTCCGGCAAGGTGACTTATGTTGACGCGAACTCGATCGAGATCGACGGACGTCGATATCCGCTTCGCAAGTTCATGCGGCTAAACGAGCGTACGTGTCTGAATCAGAAGCCAATTGTTCGCATCGGCGACAAAGTCAAGGCGGGCCAGGTGCTGTGTGACAGTGCCGCGACCAAGGATGGCTCACTGGCGCTGGGACGAAATGTGCTTGTCGCGTTCATGTCCTGGGAAGGTTATAACTTTGAAGACGCGATTATTCTGTCCGAGCGTCTGGTGAAGGAAGACGTTTACACGTCGATTCACCTGGATGAGTTCGACGTGGAAATTCGCGAGACGAAGCTGGGTCGTGAAGAGTTCACGCGCGACATTCCGAACGTCAGCGAGAAGGCTCTTCGTCATCTGGACGATTCCGGTATCGTGAAGGTCGGAACACGCGTGAATCCGGGCGACATCCTTGTGGGCAAGGTTTCTCCGAAGGCCAAGTCGGAGCTGACACCGGAAGAAAAGCTGCTGCACGCGATTTTCGGTCGTGCGGGCGAAGACGTAAAGAATGAAAGCCTGGAAGTACCCAGCGGCGTCGGCGGCATTGTCATTCATACCGAGAAGTTTTCTCGCCGTATGAGTCTGTCGGAAGTGGAGCGAAAGCGATTCGAGGATGATCTGAAGAAGGTCGAGAAGGATGGCGAGACAGCGATCGCTGCGGCCTTCAAGACGTTCCTTGTTGAGCTTGAAGCTGCTCTTGAACAGCCAGTGACGGACGAAGACGGACGTTCGCTGACAAAGGTGGACGATCCCAAGATCGTGGCTGAGTTTGCTCGCCGCTTCCATATCCATTTCGAAGAGATGGATATCCGAAGTCCGCAGAAGAAGACCGCTGCTCGCAAGGTTGTGCGAGAAAGCTGGATTCATGTTGAGGACGTGATTGATCGTGAAGACCATCGCCTGAACAGCATGAAGCGCGGTGACGAACTGCCGAGCGGTGTGCTGCAGATGGTGAAGGTTTACGTAGCGTCCAAGCGACAGATTTCTGTCGGTGACAAGATGGCCGGACGTCACGGTAACAAAGGGGTGATCTCCAAGGTGCTGCCGATCGAAGACATGCCGTTCCTTGCGGACGGTACACCGGTCGACATCATTTTGAATCCGCTGGGCGTACCAAGCCGAATGAACGTGGGACAGATTCTGGAAACTCACCTGGGCTGGGCGGCCGGCAAGCTGGGTTATCGAGCCGTGTGTCCGGTGTTCGACGGTGCTTCGGAAGAGGACGTTCGTGTTGCTCTTCGGGAAGCCGGATTGCCTGAAGACGGCAAGACTCATCTGCATGATGGCCGAACCGGTGAGCGTCTCGAGCAGGAGACGACCGTGGGCTACATCTACATGCTGAAGCTGCATCACCTGGTGGACGACAAGGTGCATGCACGAGCGACCGGACCATACTCGCTCATTACTCAGCAGCCACTCGGCGGAAAAGCACGCTTCGGCGGTCAGCGATTCGGGGAGATGGAAGTGTGGGCTCTGGAAGCCTACGGAGCTGCTTACATCCTTCAGGAGTTGCTGACGGTGAAGAGCGACGACGTGGAAGGACGTACGAAGATCTACGAAAGCATGGTCAAGGGCGAGAATACGCTGGAGGCTGGAACGCCTGCGAGCTTCGACGTGTTGAACAACGAAATTCGCGGTCTGTGTCTTAACCTGCAGCTGGAGAAAGCCGTCAACTGATTGCTGTCTGATGGCCGTCTGCTGAAAAGCAGTTCTGTTGAAAACATCGCCGTCCGGAGTCTCTGCCTCCGGCGGCTTTTCTGAACCTCCACATGAAGGAGATTCGAGCGTGAGTGTTACCGAAGGTACCTTTGATCGTGTGAATGACTACGCTGCGGTCAAGATTAGTCTTGCGAGCCCGCATGACATTCGCAGCTGGTCGTTTGGTGAAGTCAAGAAGCCGGAAACGATCAACTACCGAACCTATCGTCCTGAGCGTGACGGTCTGTTCTGCGAGCGAATTTTCGGACCTGAAAAGGACTGGGAATGCGCGTGCGGAAAATACCGCGGCATGAAATACAAAGGCATGATTTGCGACCGATGCGGTGTGAAAGTGACTCACAGCCGTGTCCGCCGCAAGCGCATGGGACATATTGAACTGGCTGCGCCGGTTGTGCACATCTGGTTCTTCAAGTCCATGCCTAGCCGCCTCGGCGCGCTGCTGAACATGAAGACTACGTCCCTGGAGAAAGTGATTTACTTCCAGGATTACGTCGTCATCGAGCCTGGTGATACCCCGCTGAAGAAGTGCCAGATGCTGACGGAAGAAGAAGCCCGTCAGGCGCGACGTGACTACGGCGACGGCACTTTTGAGATTGGCATGGGTGCAGAAGCTGTCAAGAAGCTGCTCGCCAGCATGCGGCTGGCTGATCTGTCGGGCGAACTGCGTACGGAACTGGCCAAGACCGGCAGCCAGCAGAAGAGCAAGGATCTGATCAAGCGTCTGAAGATCGTTGAAGCATTGCGCGACAGCGAAAACCGTCCGGAATGGATGGTTCTGGACGTGATCCCTGTGATTCCTCCGGACCTTCGTCCTCTGGTTTTGCTGGACTCCGGCAACTTCGCCACCAGCGACCTGAACGATCTGTATCGACGAATCATCAACCGAAATAACCGACTGAAGAAGCTGGTTGACCTGAACGCTCCGGAAGTGATCGTTCGCAACGAGAAGCGAATGCTTCAGCAGTCTGTTGACGCGCTGTTTGACAATAACCGCTGCAAGCGACCGGTGCTTGGTTCGTCGAATCGTCCGCTGAAGTCGTTGACCGACATGATCAAAGGCAAGCAGGGTCGATTCCGCGAGAACCTGCTGGGTAAGCGGGTCGACTATTCAGCCCGATCGGTCATCGTCGTCGGTCCGGAACTGAAGCTGCATCAGTGTGGTCTTCCGAAGAAGATTGCACTGGAGCTGTTCCAGCCGTTTGTGATTCGCCGTCTGAAGGATCTTGGACACGCAGATACCATCAAGAGCGCGAAGCGAATGCTTGAGCGTCGTGATGAGGATGTGTGGGACATTCTGGACGAAGTGATTCGAAACCATCCGGTCCTTCTGAACCGAGCACCGACTCTGCACCGAATCGGTATTCAGGCGTTCGAGCCGGTTCTGGTGGAAGGCAACGCGATCCGTCTGCATCCGCTGGTCTGCAAGGGATTCAACGCGGACTTCGACGGCGACCAGATGGCGGTGCACCTGCCACTGTCGATGGAAGCTCAGGTTGAAGCCACAACGCTGATGATGTCGACACACAACATCTTCAGCCCGGCCAACGGGGCACCGATTATCAGTGCATCCCAGGACATCGTGATGGGTTGCTTCTATCAGACGCTGAAGAAGCCGGACCGCCCTGGTCACGGCATGGTCTTCGCGTCGGCAGAAGAAGTCTTCATGGCCTGGCAGCAGGGCAAAGTGAATCGTCACGCAACGATTCGCCTCCGTCTGCCGCGCGGTAAGCGAGTGAAGGGCGAAGACGCAGAGAAGTTCCGATCAGGCGGACTGGTTGAAACATCTCCGGGTCGAGTGTTCTTCAACGACGTTCTGCCACGGAAGATGGCGTTCTACAACCAGACACTTGGCAGCAAGGACCTGGCTCGCGTCATTTCCGACTGTTACCTTGAACTGGGACGTCGTGAAACGATTGAGCTGCTGGACCGCATGAAGAGTCTGGGATTCCGAACATCGACCGAAAGCGGTCTGTCGTTCGGCGTCAGCGACCTGTGCACAGCTCCAAACAAGGACAAGGAAATTGCCGAATCGGAAAAGGCCGTTCTGCGTCTGATGAAGCTGTTCGAACGCGGTGTGATTACGAACACCGAGCGTTACAACAAGGTTCTGGAAACCTGGACGCATGCTCGAGAGTCGATTACCAAGTCGATGATGGAGAAGCTGAAGGACGACGTTCGCCACGGCGGCGCGTATGTCAACCCGATTTACCTCATGGCGCAATCTGGTGCCCGAGGCGGTGTCGGACAGATTCAGCAGCTGGCTGGTATGCGAGGTTTGATGGCCAAGCCAAGCGGCGAAATTATTGAAACGCCGATTAAGTCAAACTTCCGCGAAGGCCTGTCAGTGCTCGAATACTTCAGCTCGACTCACGGTGCACGAAAGGGTCTTGCTGACACGGCTCTGAAGACGGCGGACAGCGGTTACCTGACACGTAAGCTGGCCGACATCTGTCAGAACATGGTTATCACCACCAATGACTGCGGAACCACCAAGGGGATTACTCGTGGTGTTGTCTACCGTGGTGAGAAGGTGGAAGTCAGCCTCGCGGAAGCGATTCGAGGTCGCGTCAGCCGAACGAACATTGTGAATCTGATCACAGAAGAAACAATTGTTCGTGAAGGCGAGATGATCACGGTCGAGAAGGCTCGCAAGATCGAGGAAATGGGCCTTGAGCGAATTCAGGTTCGCAGCCCGATGACCTGCGAAGCATCGCTGGGTCTTTGCCAGCTGTGTTACGGCATGGACCTGTCGACTGGCGATCTTGTGGAAATGGGTCTGGCCGTCGGTATCATCGCTGCCCAGAGTATCGGTGAACCAGGAACTCAGCTGACCATGCGTACCTTCCACATGGGTGGTATTGGTACGATGGGCGTTGAAGAAAGCGAGCTGATTGCAAAGCGTCAGGGGCAGGTTCGATTCACTCGAATCCGCAGCGTTATCAACGCCGAAGGCCGTCAGGTTGTGCTGGGTCGAAATGGTGAGATTGCGATCGTGGACGATCGAGGCCGCGAAGTCGAAACTCAGCGAGTTCCGAACGGTGCGGTTCTGCAGGTTGCTGAGAACCAGGTCGTTAAGCCTGGCGATGTGCTCTGCAACTGGGATCCTCACGCGATTCCGATTATTGCTCAGGTGGGCGGTCGAGTCCGACTGGAAGACTGCGTCGAAGGTCAGTCGATTCGTATCGACAAGGAAGGCTCAGGTACCCTGCGCCGAACCGTGATCGAGCATAAGTCAGGTCTGCATCCGCAGGTCGTCGTTGAAGACGGTGCCGGACGAATTCTGGACTTCTATTACCTGCCTGAAGGGGCGAGTATCGAAGCGGAAGACGGCGGACAGATTTCCGCTGGTGCGGTCGTTGCGAAGACGCCTCGCGAGTCTACCGGTACGCAGGACATTACCGGTGGTCTTCCGCGAGTGACCGAGCTGTTCGAAGCTCGAAAGCCAAAGGACCCGGCGGTCGTTGCCGAAATCGATGGCGAAGTGGAATTGCCGGCTGAGAAGAAGCGTGGCAAGCGAATCGTTGTTGTGAAGGGACCTGATGGAACTGAGGTTGAGCACGTGATTCCTCACGGCAAGGACCTTCAGGTTCACTCCGGTGACCATGTGAAGGCCGGCGACGCGCTGGTCCGAGGACCTCTGGTTCCTCAGGACATTCTGCGAGTCAGCGGTCCTGAAGAAGTGCAGCAGTATCTGTTGCACGAAATTCAGAACGTCTACCGTGCACAGCGAGTGGAAATTGACGACAAGCACATCGAAATCGTGGTATCTCAGATGCTGCGAAAGGTGCGAGTTGACAGCGTCGGTGACACAGACCTGCTGCCAGGACTGCTGGTTGACAAGTTTGAACTGAAGAAGATCAACGACTCACTGGAATCCATGGGTCGAGTCACCGATCCGGGCGGTTCAGACTTCGAAGTCGGCGACAAGGTGTCTCTGACGGACATTGAAGCCGTGAACAATGAAGTCAGCAAGCCGGTGAAATATACGTCGCTGAAGCGAGCCAAGGCGAGTCCTCAGCTGCTGGGGATTACCAAGGCGGCGGTTTCGAGCGAGAGCTTCATTTCGGCGGCAAGCTTCCAGGAAACCACCAAGGTTCTGACCGAAGCCGCACTGGGTGGCAAAGTCGACAACCTTGTGGGTCTGAAGGAAAACGTGATTCTTGGTCACCTGATTCCAGCTGGAACCGGATTCCATCTGCACCAGGATGCTCAGGTCCGAATTCACGACTCCGCACTGCGTGAGCAGGAAGAACAGCGGGCACGCATTGCGGCGGCTCGAAAGGATTTGATGGGGAACTCAGAATTGCAGCCTCGCCGAATGGATCCTGACCGACCGTCAGCTCCATCGCTGGCTGACCTGACCCCGGATGATCCGCTTTAATGGACAGGTCAGAACGCTGGCTGAGTCTCAGTTCTGACAAAAGAGGCCGTTGACGCCGTTTCGGAGGGTTCCCGGGGCATCTGAGCCCTGGGATTCTCCGGCAATAGGCTGAACGGCGACATAGAAGGTTGACGATCACGGGATTCGTGGATACAGTGCCGCGTTTCCGCTTTTTCCGGCTGTTCCCGCGAATGGCCTTGAATTCACTGGCATTTTGCTCCTTTGGCGATTTATGCCCACAATTAATCAACTGATTCGGAATCCCCGAAAACAACAGAGTTCCAAGTCAAAGTCACCGGTTCTTGAGGGCTGTCCTCAGAAGCGTGGCGTTTGTCTTCAGGTAAAAACGGTGACTCCGAAGAAGCCGAACTCGGCTCTGCGAAAGGTCGCGCGAGTTCGGCTGTCGAACGGTAAGGAAATCACTGCGTACATTCCGGGTGAAGGCCATAACCTTCAGGAACACTCGATTGTTCTCGTTCGAGGCGGTCGAGTTCGAGACCTTCCGGGTGTTCGCTACAAGGTTATTCGTGGCGTTCTGGATACCCTTGGCGTTTCGGATCGTAAGCAGGCTCGAAGCTGCTACGGTGCTAAGCGTCCAAAGGGTGGTGCAGCAGCGGCCGCTGGCAAGAAGAAGTAATCTTCCCGACTTGTCTTTGTTCTCTTTGTAACGAGTGGTTGAAAGTTCAGAGTCATGGTTAAGAAGTTCACAGCAAGTCAGGATCAGCTGAAGCCGGACACCCGCTTTAACAGCATTCTTGTATCGAAGTTCATCAATTGTCTGATGTACGACGGCAAGAAGAGTGTTGCGATGAGCGCGTTCTATCGTGCGATGGATATCGTTAAGAAGCAGTTGCCGAACGAAGATCCGCTGAATGTCTTCATTTCAGCTGTGGATAATGTGAAGCCAGCGATCGAAGTTCGATCCAAGCGAGTTGGTGGTGCAACCTATCAGGTTCCAACCCCAGTGAATCCTCGCCGCCAGCAGGCATTGTCCATTCGCTGGATTCTGGAAGCCGTTCGTGGTCGTAAGGGCCGACCGGTTGACAAGTCTCTGGCGGAAGAGTTTGTTGCTGCGTTCCGTCGCGAAGGTGCGGCGATGAACAAGCGAGAAAACGTGCATCGTATGGCGGATGCAAACAAGGCGTTTTCGCACTTCGCCTGGTAATTCACCGATTGAATTTGACTGGCGCCAGACGAACTGTTTCGACAGTTCGTGTGGCGTTTTTTATTTGAGTTTTCGTTTGTCGTGTCTGGTCTCTTCGTTATATCGCTGAGTTTGGTGTCATCATGTCACGCGCAATTGAAACGATTCGAAACATCGGGATCATTGCTCATATCGATGCCGGTAAGACGACCACGACCGAGCGAATCCTGTACTACACCGGTGCATCACATCGCATGGGCAATGTGGACGATGGCACCACGCAGACAGACTTCGATCCGGAAGAAGCTCAGAGAGGCATCACGATCTACTCCGCTGCCGTGACCTGCAAGTGGAAGGGATCGACGATTAACATCATCGATACTCCAGGGCACGTGGACTTCACTGCGGAAGTGGAACGAAGTCTTCGAGTGCTCGATGGGGCGGTTGTGATTTTCAGCGCAGTCGAAGGTGTTGAAGCGCAGAGCGAGACCGTCTGGAGACAGGCAAACAAGTACCGCGTTCCTCGAATTTGCTTCATCAACAAGATGGATCGAATTGGGGCGGGATTTGAACGGGTGCTGGGTCAGATCCGTGATCGACTGCATGCAAAGCCACTGCCGCTGCAGATTCCGATTGGAGCAGGTCCGGTGACGAATCCCGGCGGCTTTTCGGGCGTGATCGATCTGTTGACGATGAAAGCGATGTACTGGGACAGCGAAAGTCGGGGGGAGAAATTCCGGGAAGAGGAAATTCCCGAGGCCCTGCGCGATGATGCTCAGCTGTGGCGTTCAGAGTTGTTCGACACACTATCGCTGTGTGACGAAGATCTGATGGTTGCGTGCATGGAGAGCGATAGTCCTCCGATGGATGTTGTCCTGAAGGCCATTCGCAAAGCAACGCTTTCCGGTGAGCATCAGCCGATCCTGTGTGGGGCATCGCTGGACTATATTGGAGTGCAGCCTGTGCTGGATGCCGTCCAGCACTTCCTTCCAAGTCCGATTGATCGTCCGGCAGTGCAGGGCACGATTCCATCCGGAAAACAGGAAGGGGAAACCACCGTACGCAATGCGACCGTGAAGGATCCTGTTTGTGCGCTGATATTTAAGGTGCAGGCAGAACAGCACGGCGACCTGTATTTTGCCCGAGTCTATTCCGGCGTGCTGACGGGGAATTCTCGTCTGCTGAATCCCCGAACCGGCAAGAAGGAAATGGTCACCCAGCTGTGGCACATCCAGTCGGATTCCCGGGAAAAGGTCGAAGCTGTCGAAGCAGGAGACATTTGCGGGATCATCGGTCCCCGAGATTCTTCCACGGGCGACACCTTGTGCGACGCCGGAAATCCAATTGTTCTGGAATCGATTGTGTTTCCGGAGACCGTTATTTCGATGGCGATCGAACCGGAATCCAGCAACGACCGGAAAAAGCTGGAAGATACCCTGAAGCGTCTGGAACGCCAGGACCCGACGTTCAAGGTGAAATCCAACGCGGAAACCGGCCAGACAATTATTAGTGGAATGGGGGAGCTGCATCTTGAGATCATCCGCAACCGCATGGTGCGGGATTTCAATCTGAAGGTGAAATTCCACAAGCCGCGAGTAAGTTACCGGGAAAAGTTGCTTGGCGAAGTCACCGTGCGAGTGGACTTTTCTCGCGCGCTGCCGGCCGGGACGATTTCTTTTGGATTAACGCTGCTGGCTCGGGAACTGAAAGACACCGCGGCAGGAATCGTTGTGGGTCACAGAATTCCGGCAGAGGCGATGCCAAAACAGATGTTGGCCATTCTGGTGGAACAGGTGCAAAAGGAGGCCGAAGGTGGCGGCATCTTTGGCAACCCGATTTCTGGGTTAAACCTGGTAATCCAGGAAATTCAGTACACGGAGGGTGAGAGTAACGAGGTTGCAATTCGGACGGCGGCATCCGAGGCCTTCCGAAAAGTTCTCAGCGAAGGGAAAATGGCCATTTTGGAGCCGATCATGTCGCTGGAAGTGACGACACCGGAAGACTTCCTTGGCAACATTCAATCGGACTTGAATGCACGTCGAGCGATGATCGTGAATTCGGACCGGCGTGGCGATTTGTGTGTTTTGCAGTGCGAAGTGCCACTTGTTGAGATGTTCGGGTACTCTAACCAGGTTCGCAGCCTTTCCCAGGGTCGCGCATCGTACTCGATGGAGCCATGTCGTTATGAAATTGCACCACCGGGAGTGGCAGACCGGATGATGTAGTTGAAGTTTGTTGTCTCATCTGACGAACTAATTGATTTCTCAAACGTCGTTGATTGACAGAAACCCTGTCGATGTTTAGAATCCCCGATTCCCCGTTTTTCGGGGTCGGAATTTCGTTTTACGTAAACTCTTTGCTCAAGGTGACTTGCGGTGGCTGGCGCTGGTGAAGAAAGCATCCGAATTCGGATGGAAGCTTACGACCACTCCGTTTTGGATCAGTCGGCAGCGGAAATTGTAGACACTGCAAAGCGAACTGGGGCAATTGTCCATGGTCCGGTGCCTTTGCCGACTCGTATTGAGCGGTATACGGTTCTTCGAAGTCCTCACATTGACAAGAAGTCACGTGAGCAGTTCGAAATTCGGACTCACAAGCGGCTGATCGACATCATTCAGCCTACTGGCAAGACGGTTGACGCTTTGAACAAGCTGTCGCTGCCGGCCGGGGTTGATATCAAGATTATTGCTACGGCCTGATAGTCCGGGCGGTTGGTGTCGGCGTGATTTGCGAGCAAATCTGCTCGTTGTTTCCTGGTTTCTGCGCGCGGGTGCGGGGTTATGTCTGTCGGATTGCTAGGTCGAAAAGTCGGAATGACGCAGGTTTATGATGCTGATGGCGTCATTGTGCCTGTGACTGTGATCGAAGCTGGCCCATGTGTTGTCCTGCAGGTGCGAACTCAGGACAAGGATGGGTATGATGCGGTTCAGTTAGGTTTTGGAGATCGTCCTCGGGGCAAGGCTTCTCGTGCTCAGCGTGGGCATGTTGCGGCTTTGGGTGGGCGTCGCCAGCAGGTGCGGGTTGCGGCTGGTGCAGCTGCGGTTGCAAAGGCTGAGTGTGAGCCAAAGCGATTTATTCGTGAATTTCGGACGGATGATGCCGGGCATGGGCTGTCAGTTGGACAGGTGCTTGGTTCTTCTGCTCTTGAGGGTGTTCAGTGGGTTGATGTGATTGGTGTTTCCCTTGGTCGTGGCTTTACTGGTGGCATGAAGCGTCACAACTTCAATGGCCAGCCGGCAAGTCATGGTGCCAAGCGAGTTCACCGAAAGCGTGGTTCGATCGGTGCCAGTGCTGACCCTTCTCGCGTTCTTCCGGGAACGAAGATGGCTGGTCACTACGGTGCTGAGCGTGTTACGTCCAAGAATCTGAAGCTTGTCCGTGTTGATGGCGACACGAACTGTTTGCTGGTCCGGGGATCTGTTCCGGGGCCAACGGGTGGTTTTGTGGTCGTGCGTCGCTCAGTGAAGAATCGTGCTTAGTCCGGTTTGGTGGATCCATGATTTCTGTTCCAGTTCGAGATATGGCGGGTGCCGAGTGCGGCACGTACTCGTTTGAGCCGTCTGAAGTTTCCGACACAATCTGCAAGCAGTTGCTCCACGACGCGGTTGTCATGTATCGCGCTAATCGTCGAGTGGGTGAAGTGCAGACGAAGTCGCGTGGGATGGTTGCGGGAAGTACCCGCAAGCTGTTCAAGCAGAAGGGCACTGGTCGCGCTCGAATGGGTACGATCCGAAGTCCGATTCGTCGAGGTGGCGGTCGTGCATTCGGCAAGCTGCCAAGGGATTTCTATTATCGCATGCCAAAGAAGGCTGTGCGCAAGGCAATGCGAATGGCATTGCTGAGCAAGTTCCAGGATTCTGAGGCTGTTGTGCTGCAGAAGTGGGACTGTGCAGAAGCGAAGACAAAGAAGGTGGCTGGTTTCCTGAAGGCTGTTGGTCTGCAGGGTAAGACTGTGCTGCTGGCGACTGACGGTGTTGAGCAGAATGTTTGGCGATCTGCTCGCAACATCGAAGGTGTGATGGTGATGCCGGGCAGTGATTTGAATGCATTTGCCCTCCTGCGTCAGCGTCATCTTGTGATTACTGTTGGCGAATTGAATCGTATTCTCGGTCGAAACGCCTGATTTGGGTTGGTGGATTCATGAGCACATTTTTCGAATCAGGTGTTACTCTCGAGCCGCATCAGGTGATTCGTCGCCCGCTGGTGACTGAAAAGGGTACGCACCTTTCAGAGAAGCTGAACTCGTATTCCTTCGAGGTCCATCCGCTGGCATCGAAGGCTGACGTGAAGAAGGCTGTTGAGCAGTTGTTTGAGGTGCGAGTGGTTTCTGTTCGCACGCAGACGCGAATCGGAAAGCCTCGTCGGCACAAGTTTATTGAAGGGCGGACTCGCAACTGGAAGAAGGCCATCGTGAAGCTTCACGATGAAGATCGAATTGCGTTCTTCTAGGATCGGCTTTGAGTTTCGCCGGACACTGAATCAAAGTGAGTGTTGGATATGGGTATTCGATTTTACAAGCCAGTGACGCCAGGTCGCCGTGGTGCGTCGGTCAGTGATTTCTCTGAAATCACCGATCGCAACAAGCGTCCTGAGAAGGAACTGATCGTTCGCTACAAGAAGAAGGGCGGACGAAATAATCAGGGCAAGATCACGGCGAAGCATCGTGGTGGTGGCCACAAGCGCATGTACCGAATTATCGACTTCAAGCGCGATAAGGACGGTGTAGCGGGTAAGGTCACTCACATTGAGTACGATCCGAACAGAAGCTGCCGCATTGCTCTGGTTGAGTATGCTGACGGCGAGAAGCGTTACATTATTGCTCCGGAAGGTTTGAAGGCCGGTGCCGTGATTGAAAGCGGTATTGGCATCGAGCCTAACGTTGGGAACTGCATGCCATTGAGCCACGTTCCGCTTGGCACAGTGGTTCACAATATTGAAATGCAGCCAGGTCGAGGTGGTCAGTTGTGCCGAAGTGCGGGCATGGGGGCAACCTTGAATGCTCGAGAAGGTCGATGGGCTCAGATTACTTTGCCGAGTGGCGAAGTTCGACGAGTGCCGAGCACCTGCCGAGCGACAATTGGGACAGTTGGAAATTCCGAGCACAGCAGCATTGTGATCGGCAAGGCAGGTCGAAATCGCTGGAAGGGGATTCGACCGCGCGTTCGAGGTACTGCGATGAATCCTGTTGCCCATCCGATGGGCGGTGGGGAAGGTCGAAACAGCGGCGGTCGTCACCCCTGTAGTCCTCGGGGCGTTCTTTCGAAGGGTGGACGTACCCGTAATCGGAAGAAGGCATCGGGCAAGGCGATCATTCGTCGACGTATTTCAGTTCGCTACGGTGAAGTCAAGTTGTAATTAGTTCTGGAAGGGTAGTTGAATGGGTCGCTCGCTGAAGAAGGGTCCTTATGTTGACCCTCGACTGCTCGAGAAAGTTGAGAAGCTCAACTCTGCCGGGCGGAAGGAGCCGGTGAAGACGTGGTCTCGCCGCTGTACCATTTCTCCGGAGTTCGTTGGGCATACTTTCCTTGTGCACAATGGCCGTGCTCATATCAGCGTCTACGTGACGGAAGATATGGTCGGCCACAAGCTGGGAGAGTTTTCGGCGACTCGAACATTTCGAGGTCACGGTTCAAAAGGTAAGAAGTAGTCATGAGCGCAGTTCGTGCCTCTCATCACTTTGCTCGTATTTCGGCAACGAAGGTTCGTCCGTTTGCTGACATGATCCGTGGCAAGACCGCGGAGCAGGGTCTCAATGCACTGGCGTACGAACCAAACCGTGGTGCTCGTTTTATCGAACGAGTGCTGAAGAGTGCGATCGCGAATGCAGAAGACCGTGGCGTCCGAAATCCTGATCGGCTCCGCATCACAGAAGCGAGAGTTGACGGGGGTCCGATGTTTAAGCGAGTTCATGCACGTGCTCGCGGGATGGCGAATCTGATTCGCCGCCGAACGGCGCACATTCATGTAGCGGTTGATGCTCCAGAGCTTGGTTGATTTCTAGACGTTTGAGAGTTTCGGGGAATTGTTATGGGTCAGAAGGTACGCCCAACCGGGTTTCGAATCGGCGTGATGGAAACATGGCGAAGCCGCTGGTACGCCCCGAAGCGCGAGTTTGGCGACTTGTTGCTGGAAGATCAGAAGATCCGGCATTTCGTCGCAACGAAGTATGAGTTCGCGGAAATCGCCCGAGTGGAGATTGAGCGAACGCGAGACCAGGTTGTTGTGCATATGCACACAGCTCGTCCTGGTGTGATCATCGGGCGAAAGGGTCAGGAAGTGGATAAATTGAAGGCGGAGCTGGAAGAACTCACCGGCCGCCGGATGGATGTGAAGATTGTTGAGATCACGAATCCAAATCGTGATGCTCGACTGGTGGCACTGAAGATTGCCCAGCAGCTGGAGAAGCGCGGCAGTTTTCGACGAGCCATTAAGAAGACGCTCGACGAAGTGATGAGCGCTGGTGTTGAGGGTGTGAAGATCCAGATGAGCGGACGACTGGGCGGAGCAGAAATGTCCCGCTGTGAGAAGGCCAATCGCGGATCGATTCCACTGTCAACTCTGCGACGTCACATTGATTATGGGTTTGCCCAGTCGAAGACAGCGATGGGCGTAATTGGTGTTAAAGTGTGGATCGATTTGGGCGACTATTCGAACGAGGAGACTGCAGATGGCTCTAATGCCAAAGCGGGTCAAGCATCGAAAAAGCCAAAGAGGGCGTATAAGAGGTAAGGCAACTCGCGGCAATACAGTTGTGTTTGGCGATTGGGCTCTGCAGTCATTGGATCCTGGTCACATCACAGGGCAGACAATTGAAGCCTGCCGTATTGCAGCGAATCAGTACGTTCGAGGCGAAGGCCGAGTATTCATTCGAATTTTCCCGCAGAAGCCGGTGACGGCTCGTCCGCTGGAAACTCGAATGGGTAAGGGTAAAGGGGAACCGGATCGCTGGGTTGCAGTTGTCAAACCAGGGACCGTTCTTTTTGAACTTGGTGGCGTTACTCAGGATACTGCGAAGAGTTGCTTTAACCGCGTAGCTCACAAGCTTCCGGTGCGAGTCAGACTGGTGGGCCGACGGCCCGAGATTTAGTTGAGAGGTTAGTGATGTCGAAGGCATCAGCAATTCGAGAAATGTCTGACGAGCAGCTCGGTCATGAGCTGCGTGAGGCACAGAAGGCGCTGTTTCGTCTTCGTCTTCAGGCAGCGACAGAGCGGAATGACGTTCCAAGTAACGCCAGGAAGCTCCGTCAGACGATTGCGCGGATCCTGACGATCCAGCGTCAACGAGAACTGAACAAGGTCTGAGTGGATCAGGAACGATGAAGAAGACGTTGATTGGCACCGTCGCAGCCGCCACAAATCCGAAGACGCTGCGTGTGGAGATTGATCGCCGAATGAAGCACCCGAAGTACGGGAAGATCATTCGTGGTCGGACCATTTGCCACACTCACGATGAGGAAGGTAAGGCGAAGAAGGGCGATCGAGTCGAGATTGAGGAGTGTCCTCCAAAGTCTCGCCTGAAGCGCTGGACTCTCGTACGCGTGGTCAGCTCGGACGCCGCAGCAAATGAAGCAGCGTCGGCGACGGTTTGAAGTTTGAGTATCCGTGACGATGTTGCGGAGACAGAGGTGTTACCATGATTCAGATGCAGACTTTGCTGGACGTAGCTGACAATTCCGGCGCGAAGTCCGCCCGTTGCATTAAGGTGCTGGGCGGTACTCGGCGTCGTTATGCCGGACTGGGCGACATCGTAGTGGTGAGCGTTCAGAAGAGCATTGCTGGCAGCGCGATTAAGGCTGGTTCGGTGGTCAAGGGAGTTGTCGTCCGTACAAAGAAGCCGGCCCGTCGATCGGATGGCTCTTATGTGCGGTTTGACCGGAACGCGATTGTGATCGTTGACAACGACGGCAATCCGAAGGGTACACGTATTTTTGGTGCCGTAGCTCGAGAACTTCGTGACCGCAAGTTCATGAAGATCGTGAGCTTGGCGAGCGAAGTGGTCTAACGATTCGGTTTGGTGGGGAAGAGTGGCGTTATGTCTCGGTTAATGAACGACTACCGGACTCGTATCGTTCCAGAGTTGCAGACGAAGCTTGGGCGGAAGAACATTCACGCAATTCCGAAGCTCGAAAAGATCGTCGTCAGCATGGGGGTTGGCAAGGCTGTTGAAGATCGCAAGCGCCTGGATCAGGCGGCTGAGCAGTTGACGCAGCTGGCTGGTCAGAAGGCTCAGATCACTCGAGCGAAGAAATCCGTTTCTGGATTTCGTCTTCGAGAAGGTCAGCCGATCGGTTGCCGAGTCACCCTGCGTGGCAAGAGAATGTACGACTTCCTTGATCGGTTGATTACTTTGGCATTGCCACGAGTTCGCGACTTCCGCGGGATTAGTGCCAAGGGGTTCGACGGTCACGGTAATTACAACTACGGCCTGAGCGAGCAGCTGGTCTTTCCTGAAATTGACGCGGAAACCGTGACTGCAACTCAGGGTATGAATATCACGATTGTGACAACAGCAAATACCGACGACGAAGGTCGGCTGTTGTTGCGGGCATTCGGAATGCCGTTCAAGTCAGACGACTAGCAGAGCGATTGCTGAATTTTTCGAGCACGATTAGTTTGCGGAATGAACAATGGCAAGCAAAGCAAAGATTGAGAAGGCGAAGAGAAAGCCCAAATTCAGCAGCCGAATCGAGCATCGCTGTGTACTTTGTGGCCGTCCTCGCGCGGTCTACCGTAAGTTCAAAGTGTGTCGAATCTGCTTCCGCAACCTGTCTCTGGACGGGTTGATTCCGGGTGTCAAGAAGGCCAGTTGGTAGCGTTAAAGGGTATTGCTGAGATGATGACTGATCCAATTGCTGACCTGTTGACCCGGATTCGAAACGGCGTGCGTGTTGAGCGTCCGTACGTGGATGTTCCCTGCTCAAGCATTAAGGTGGCGATCGTTGAGGCTTTGGCTCGCGAGGGGTTCGTGTGGGATCACGAAGTGCTCGAGACCGGTGCGCACAAGACTTTGCGAGTCAACCTGAAGTATGGTCCAAGTGGTGAACACGTTATTCAGCACGTTGAGCGAATTTCAAAGCCTGGTTGCCGAGTCTACATCGCAGCTGCGGATATGAAGGACGTTCGACAGGGCACTGGCATCGCAGTCCTGTCGACTTCCAAGGGTGTTTTGAGCAACCGTGAAGCCCGCAAGCAGGGTGTCGGTGGCGAGTTGTTGTGTCAGGTGTGGTAGTCAGGTCCTGAGACCCCGTCGGATTGAAGTGTCATGTCGCGAATTGGAAAAAAGCCTGTTGCCATCCCCGGCGGCGTCAAGGTTGAGGTCAGCGGAAGTCGCGTCTCAGCAAAGGGCCCGGCCGGCGAGTTGGCGCTGAATGTTCATCCGGCTATGGCTGTCAAAGTTGAAGGGTCAACTTTGACCGTCGGTCGGCCTGACGACAAGCGAAGCAGCCGTGCACTGCATGGTCTGACTCGAAGCCTGATTCAGAATATGGTGAACGGTGTCGTAAAGCCGTTCGAAAAGAAACTGGAGATTACCGGGGTTGGTTACAACGCCAGCCTGTCGGGGAACAAGCTGACATTGCAGGTCGGTTTCGCAAACAAGATCGTGCTGGAAGTACCGGCAGGAACAAAGTGCGAAGTGCCAGACCCGACTCACGTTGTCGTGAAGAGCTGCGACAAGCAGGCATGTGGTCAGTTCGCCGCGGAAGTGCGAGCAGTGCGTCCTCCTGAGCCATACAAGGGCAAGGGAATTAAGTACCAGGACGAGTATGTTCGCCGTAAGGCCGGTAAGGCGTTTGGTTCCAAGTAATCTGGTCATTTTGTTGTAACTGGGCATCTGCCATGAGTGTTAGTTCTCGACTTGCCAAGCAGCAACAGCGTCGACGGTTTCGCGTGCGCAATCATATTGTTCGGAATGCTCATGGTCGTCCGCGACTGTCGGTGTTTCGAAGCAATCGACACATGTACGCTCAGATCATCGACGATGTTGCCGGAAAGACGCTGGCTGCTGCCAGCACCGTCGATGCGGCGATTGCCGGGCCTGGCGGAGTTGGTGGCAACACTGACGCGGCCGCAAAGGTTGGTCAGTTGATTGCTGAGCGAGCAAAGAGCGCCGGTGTGACCGAGGTTGTATTCGATCGCGGGACGTTCCGGTATCATGGTCGAGTCGCAGCACTCGCCAACGCGGCTCGTGAAGCCGGTCTGGACTTTTGATTCAATTGGATTTTCGGTAACAGGGGTGTCTGGTGTCGACAGCAGAAGTCAAAAGTGATTCCGGCGAACGCGTTGTTCAGATTCGACGCTGTGCCTGCGTGGTCAAGGGTGGTCGTCGATTCAGCTTTGCTGCTCTGGTAGTTACCGGTGACGGCAACGGTCGAGTCGGCTACGGCTACGGCAAGGCGATTGAAGTTCCTCAGGCAGTTGAGAAGGCGACGAAGCAGTCGAACCGTTCTCAGATGTCCGTGCCTATCGTTGGCACAACGATTCCTCACCAGGTGATTGGCGAGTTTCGTTCTTCAAAGGTGTTGTTGCTTCCTGCCAAGCCCGGTACCGGAGTTATTGCTGGCGATTGCGTCCGTTCTGTTGTGGAAGCTGCCGGCATCACCGACATTTTGACAAAGGCCTATGGTTCAACGAATCCGCTGAACCTTGTGAAGGCCACGTTTGAAGCGCTGAAGAAGCTTCGAACACGTGAGCAGATTGAACGATTGCGAGGGGTGTCGCTGTGATTCTGAATGATGTTCAGGTTGGTATTCAGCCACGCAAGCCACGCAAGCGTATTGGTCGCGGTCCTGGTTCAGGCCATGGCAAGACCTCGGGACGTGGTCACAAGGGTTTCTTCAGCCGTTCAGGTTCGTCGACACGTCGAGGGTTCCAGGGCGGTCAGATGCCTCTGTTCCGTCGCGTCGCGAAGCGAGGTTTCAGCAACAATTACTTCGCTCCTGAAGTGACCGTTGTGAACGTCGGTGTTCTGAATGAGAACTTCGAGGCAGGGGCGGAAGTGACACCAGAAATTCTGGTCTCACGCGGTATCATCAGCACTCGCTTTGACGAGCTGAAGGTGCTGGGTGACGGCGAAGTCACGAAGGCTCTGAAGATTTCGGCTCATCGTTTTTCAGCATCTGCTGAATCCAAGATTGCCGCCGCAGGTGGCTCGTTCACACGGATTTCGATTCACTAGTCGTCAGACGGATCTGTTCACGAGGAGAGGCGTATGTTTGCGAAACTGATGATTATCTTTCGCATTCCAGAATTGCGCCGCAAGATCGTGCTGACCGTGATCCTTCTGGCGGTATATCGGCTGGGCTTCAACATCACATTGCCGTTCATCGATCATGAGTCGATCCGGAAGGTGATGGAGAATGCTCGCTCTGGAGCAAGCGCCGGAATCGGCGGGCTGTTCCAGATGGTTTCAGTGTTTTCTGCTACTGAATTGCAGAGCGGTTCAGTATTTGGTCTTGGCATTATGCCGTACATTACGGCATCGATCGTATTTCAGCTGCTCGCTACCGTCTATCCGCCTCTGGAAGCTCTCCAGAAGGAAGGAGAGTCGGGGCGTCGCCGTTTGAATGAGTATACTCGTTACGCAACTGTGGTCGTCTGCATTTTCCAGAGCTTTGCTCTGATGTGGTCGATGCGGCCGAATGACGCGGGCGAGTCAGTGTTGCTTGACGGTTACAGCGGTTTCCACTGGATGGTGTTTGGTACTCTGGTGATGACTGCTGGAACAGTGTTCCTGATGTGGATCGGTGAGCAGATTGACGCTTACGGTGTTGGCAATGGTATCAGCCTTTTGATTATGGCCGGTATTCTTGCTCGCATGCCGGCGATCGTCGATCGATGGGTGTCTGGTATCCGTTCGAACGGAATCGGGATCGGTACCGACTTTGGTATTGAGCGGATTCTGGTTATGGCGGTGGTGTTTGTCACCGTGATTGCCGTGGTTGTGTTTATTACACAGGGACAGCGTCGTATTCCGATTCAGAGTGCGAAGCATGTTCGAGGTCGACGCGTGATGGGTGGTAACCGTCAGTGGTTGCCTTTGCGAGTGAACCAGTCGGGCGTGATGCCGATCATTTTCTCTTCAAGCCTGCTGATGATTCCTTTCTTCCTGTTTGGGCAGTTGGGCATGATCTTCGGGCCAGATTCGGCGATTGGTAGTGCTTTGTCCTGGATTGGTTCGCTGTTTTCACCTGGACAGGGGTTTGTCTACAGCCTGTCTTACGTGGTTCTGATCTACTTCTTCTGCTACTTTTGGACGGCCATCACTTTCAATCCGAAGGACATGGCGGAGAATCTGAAAGACAATGGAAGTTTCATTCCGGGCTATCGTCCGGGTGATCGAACGGCCGCTCACCTCGAACAGGTGATGCTGCGGATTACGTATGTTGGTGCCGCGTTTCTGGCAGTGATCGCGGTAATTCCAACGATCATTTCAAATACAATTACTCAGGACTTCGTGACAGCCAGCTTCTTTGGTGGCACGGGTCTTTTGATTATCGTTTCTGTTGCTCTGGATCTGGTTCAGAAGATCGATTCGCATCTGGTGATGCGAAACTATCCTGGACTGCTGGATTCAGACAATTAGTGCAGCCATCAAGAGTGCAACCTGGTTGCCGGGACTGATGAGTCATGAAAGTTCGTTCGAGCGTTAAGCGTGTGTGTGACTTCTGTAAGCTGGTACGGCGTCGCGGAAAGATTTTCGTGATCTGTTCATCAAATCCGCGTCACAAGCAGCGTCAGGGCTGATTGTTTCGGAACACGAGTTGAGTTGGAGTTTGTGACATGCCCCGTGTGCTTGGTGTCGACATCCCAAATAACAAGCCAACGTATATTTCGTTGGGCTATCTCTATGGCATCGGCCCGTACCTTGCGGTGCAGATTTGCTACGAGCTGGGTGTTGATCCACATGTTCGTGCCTCGGAACTGACAGAAGACGAAGTCAGCCGCATTACGAACCATCTGGATAAGAACTACATCGTCGAAGGTCCACTGCGTCGCAAGATTCAGCAGGACATTGGCCGTCTGCGAGAGATCCAGTGTTATCGCGGGATCCGACATCGTAAAGGGCTGCCGGTTCGCGGTCAGCGTACAAAGACAAATGCCCGAACCCGCAAAGGTCGCAAGAAGACCGTGGCAGGAAAGAAGGGCGTGAAGGACCTGAAGCACTAAGAGTCGGCGTGATTTCCAAGTCGGTTTGTTGAGCGAGAGTGAGACGTGGCAAAGGTTAAGAAGAAAAAGATCCGCCGTAATGTGAACAAGGGCATCGCCTACGTGAAGGCGACGTTCAACAATACTATTGTCACGATGACAGATGCTGGTGGCGATGTGATTTGCTGGGCCACCGCAGGTACGGTTGGTTTCAAGGGTTCTCGTAAGAGTACTCCTTTTGCAGCCCAGCGAGCAGCCGAAGTGGTAGCCGAAAAGGCCTCCAAGGTTGGCGTTCGTGAAGTGGAAGTTCGCGTGAAGGGTCCTGGAGCCGGTCGCGAGAGCGCGATTACGGGTCTGCAGGCCTCTGGTTTGGCAATCAAGTCGATTGAAGATATCACACCGCTTCCACATAACGGTTGTCGCCCTCCAAAGCGACGACGTGTGTAATTGGTGTTTTGCAATTGGCGCTGTTGAAACCAGTGTTTGGGGGCTGAAATGAGAATTCGCTGGCGTGGTCTGGAATTGCCGAGTCGAGTTGCGGTTGACCGAGATACTCGTACGCCGACTTACGGTCGATTCGTTGCTGAGCCATTCGAGCGTGGGTTTGGTTCGACGGTGGGCACGAGCCTTCGACGAATCCTGTTGTCAAGCCTCGAAGGTTCTGCTGTCACTCGGGCTCGTATCCAGGGTGTGCAGCACGAGTTCACAACGATTCCGGGCGTGGTCGAAGATGTGACCGACATCTGCCTGAATCTGAAGTCACTTGTGGTGAAGAACCACAGTGCTTCCAGCAAGACGCTGAAGATTGAAAAGCATACCCGCGGTGTTGTCACTGGTGCGGACGTCATCTGTGATGATCAGGTCGAAGTGATCAACAAGGATCTCGTCATCGCCACGATGACTGATGACGTTCCTTTCCATGTGGAAATGACTGTTGAGAACGGTCGAGGATACGTTCCTGCGACTGAGCAGTATCAGCATGAGCCCGAAGTGGGGATCATTCCGCTGGACGCTGCGTTTTCACCGATCACACGTGTTCGTCACCTGATCGAGGAAACTCGAGTTGGTCAGCGAACCAACTATGACCGTCTGATCCTTGAGATTTGGACGAACGGAACAATCGTTCCGGAGATGGCTCTGGTTGAAGCCGCCAAGATTCTGCGAAAGCATCTGAACTGCTTCATCACGTTCCGTGAGCCAGGTCCGGAAGCCGGTCCTGAAGGTGGTCTGCGTGGCATGATGGAAGCTACGGGATATTCACCGGTTGATATGGAACTGGAAGAGAAACTCAACAAGAGCCTTGCTGAACTGAACCTGTCAGTCCGAGCGACGAACTGTCTTGAATCTGTTGGGATCAACACGGTTCGAGATCTTGTGGTTCGAACGGAAGACGAACTGCTTCAGGTCCGAAACTTTGGTGAAACGACTCTTGAAGAAGTTCGCGAGCGACTTGGTAACATTGATCTGCGACTTGGAATGCGACTTCCAAATCAGCAACTGAAGTAGAGTGAATGAGTGAGCTGTCTGAGAGGTCTCAGGCGGGCAGTGTTTCTGGAAATTCTGTGTGAGTGAGTCTCGGTCATGAGACATCGTTGTGCTGGTCGAAAGCTTGGGCGAAACGCATCGCATCGTAAGGCGATGTTTCGCAACATGGCTGTGAGCCTGATTCGTACTGTGCGTTCGGAAGAGGGTGACGAGCAGAAGCCTAAGGTTGCTGGTCGTATCACAACAACTCTTGCGAAGGCGAAGGAAGTTCGTCCACTGGTCGAGAAGATTGTCACCATGGGACGCAAGGCTCTGAAGATTTCAGAGTCAGCTTCTTCGCTGGGCACGACGGCCGAGCGTGGTTCCGATGAATGGAATCAGTGGCGCGAATCTGAGCAGGGCAAGAAGTGGGTTGTGGCCAACGCACCAGCTCTTGCACTGCGTCGGCGGGCGTTTTCTGAACTTCGTGATGCTGTTGCAGTCGACATCGTGTTCGACGAGCTGGCAAAGCGTTTTCAGGATCGTCAGGGTGGCTATACGCGTATCGTCCGTGCCGCTGGCGTGCGGCTTGGTGATGCCGGCCAGAAGGCGATTATCGAGTTTGTCGGCGAACGCGACCGAGTGAAGGCTCGCCGCCGTGCAGCTCCGGTTGTTGAAGGCTAGTTGAGCCTGGTTGAAGTCAAAGCCCCGCTGGAACCAGCGGGGCTTTTTTGTTGCGCTGACAGCAGGGTGACATCCCCGGAGGACCGTTGTCCTCTGAGGTTATGATGGTCCACAGTCGGCCCAGGTATCAGGTGCCCCGCTGGTTGCCGAACATTTCAATGTGCAGTCGCGATGAGAAATTGAAGCCGTGTTTGCGGGCCAGTTCGCGCAGCCACGGTGACTTTTCCCGCAGTTGTTCGCGAGTTCGTGATTGCGGCATCACCCAAACCATGGACGGCTGCAGTTCGGGAATCTGCTGGAGCCATTGCTGAAGTTCGGTCACATCTTCCGGTTTGTCGATCACAAACTTCAGAATGCACTGATAGCGACTGGTTAGAGCCCGAATGACATCCGGTCGGAAGCGTGATGCTTCATGCCGCTGCTTCCAGGCGGTATCCTCGGGGCTGGAGTTGCTGAGTTTGGGACTAATCGCCATCAGGTCTGCCGTTACTGGCAAGTCCACCGTACCGGCCGTTTCAACAGTAATGCGTTTGCCGAGACTTCTGCAGTATTCCGTGAGTGGCACAAGGTCCGGGACCAGCATTGGTTCTCCGCCAGTCAGGACCACGTCAGGGGCAGTGCTTTCGGCGACCCGGTGACAAAGTTCCGCGAGCGTCCATGCGGTACCTTCTGGCTTCCACGACGTGTAGGGAGTGTCGCAAAACCAGCATCGCAGATTGCAACCAGACGTGCGGATGAAGAGGGATTGGGTTCCTGCCCATGGTCCTTCGCCCTGCACTGATTCGAAGATTTCGGCAATCTGCATAGTCAGTCTGCCGAAGGCGGGCAGGTTGCCTGTGCCTTTTCGGGAAGGCAGATCACGACCGCAGCCACAAGTGCGATCGTCAGGTGCAGTTCGTTGATATGCCGTGATCTGTCGTGCAGCGTCAGAAACTGCTGAGTACGCGCCTCACCGGGAGGAATGATTAGTGCCTGTAACGGACGGTAAACCCAGAAATAATCTGCGACGGCGATTCCAAGCGAGATGACGACAAGGACCGCAGTGGCCGAAAGACGCCGTCGCAAACAGCCCAATGAGCACACGTATCCCAGGATTGAGGACAGGAGGGCCGTTCCGAGGCAAATCCAGCAGAACAGGTAGTAGAAAGGGAACCGGATTGTTGCCAGCCGATCGCGTGCGACGGAATCAAACAGCGGCGATGTTTGTTCGGCGACACTGGTGATGACGAACAGCACTGCACCGCCGACCCAGAAGCCAAGGGCGAGGCGAACGAGCATCGTGCAGATTGCAGGCAAGAAGGGGAGCATCATTGGATCAACGAGGGATCAGGTGGAGATTTCCAGTGAAAGCACTATAACGACAGAGGCAGACAGCCGGACAGGAATGAGGCTGTGAAGCTCCAGAATTTACAGGAGCCGGAAGCGGTCTTTCGGCGGAGGGGAGCAAAAGTTCGAGCGGGCAGGGCACAATGTCGTTCATTTCAAAACTGTTCCGGTCGTTTGCTCAAAGCCGTTTGCAGAATCGCCTGAATCGCGCCTATGAACAGCATCGTGAAGAGCTGCACCGCAATTATTTTCTGGTGGCATCATCCAGTGGCCTGCCTCGAGGATTGACATGGAAGGGCTGCGAATGGCCTGGCGGGTTTGTGATGCTGCGCGAGCAGGGTACCGGGGAGATCAGTCGTCTGTCGTCTGTGAATCTGACCTTTGAGGCGATTGAAGGCGGTGACATGGAGCACGTCAAAGCCGTGTCGACAGTGAGAGAAGCGTGTGCCGTCTTTCAGTGGGACGGTCGTCGCTGGGTCCCAACCGGTCGCACGCTGTTCAACATGGATCCCACCTTTGCTGCTCAAAGATTTGGAGACGGTTACGAGGTTCTGCAGACTGGAAAATGACGCAACGAACAGAAGTGGTTGTGCAAAACAAAAAGGCCACGGCAGCGAACTGCCGTGGCCTCATGTGTTACGTGGATGTCCTGCTGACGGATCAGTAGGTCACGATAGCGTCGATACCGAAGACGGTCTGGTTGAACAGATCGTCGTGGCCAGGAGCTGCCAGGGAGTTTGTTGCTCCTGGTGCCCACATGTGGCGAACTTCCGGTCGAATCACAAGCTTCTCCATCGGGGTGATATTCACACCGTAGGTGAGCGTGTTGTAAGACGTTCCGTCAGCCTTGTACCATTCCTGTCGAGCACCAGCCTTCAACTTGTCGTTGATGGTGTAGAACAGGTAGTTGATCTGGCCGGTGGAGTTATCAGCAACGCCAGTCGTTTCGAAGTTGGTTCCAAGGTTGGAATTCAACACGTCGAACTGATGAACTGACTGCCACTTGTCGGACCAGTTGTGGGACAGGATGATGCTGTTGATAGCACCGTCGCCGCGCCAGCCCAGGTTGCCGCCGGTCATCATGTAAGTCAAAGTCGTTGACTCTGACAGTGTGTAGATGAATCCACCGAGGAAGCTGCTGCCGTTGTTGAACTGGTCGAAACCAGTGTCCATACCAGCTGTCCAGCCACCAAGGACCTGGAGGTTGTCGCCGGCAGAGTAAGTGCCGAGGACGCCGGTATGAGTAAATGGTTCGCTGTTATAGAAGGTCAGCTGACGGCTGAGGAAGAAGTTGCCGCCGGAAGGAATCACTTCGTATCCGACTGGTGTGTAGAAGTGACCGGCTTTGATCGACAGGTCACCGAACGCTGCTTCCGCGTACAGCTGTGGCAGACCCCATTCATAGATACCATGGTTCCATGATGGGTCAAAGTCGTATTTGCCAGGATTGTTTCCGAACGACTGAGCTTCGTTGCCGTCAGCACCGTACATGATTTCTGCACGGAAGCCCCAGTCAACGCCCTTGGATCCATCGGCAGTCTTGCCGACGTACAGAGCCTGCTGATTCAAGTTGAAGTTGTTCCATTCTTTGGCGTTGCTGAAGCCAGCACCAGGCCCAAAGTTCACGTCGTTGAATGCACCGTTACCGGTGAAAGCACCGTCCGGTCCATCCTGATAGCCGAACTGAGTCCAGCCACCGATTTCGATTCCGCTGCCGCACTCATCGAAAAGGCCTTCCCCGCAGCCTTCGCCACAGGAGTCTGACAGGAGGTCGCCGCATGGATCGCTGCAGCCGTCTTCGCAGACAGACTGAGGAGCACAGCAGCTTGCACCTTCGGACGCACAGCCGTTTCCGCAGCAGCTCATCGAAGCCAGCTGGTCAGTCAGCTTCTGACCAGCATCTGCAAAAATCTGTTCACAGTTTTGACAGTCACTGCATCCCGGAGTACAGCCTTCACCGGCTACTGCGACGTTCACTGTCGCAAGGGCGCCAAAAAGGGCCACACTCGCAAGGAGCGACTTCCATGATCGTCGGACCATTTCCAATCCCTCGCGCTCATCCATGACCTTTCAGACCTGCCCTTCCTCCCGAAGGTTCCCTGTCCAAAAGTCTGGTCAACCTGCCATTGAGCATGTCGGAGTCACTGCGGGTGACATGATCGCTGGCGAATCCCTGAGCCCACACATTGTGGAATTTGCTCACTTTGGGGCTTCGTCGATATCGTCAAGCCAATTCCAAAAACCGGATGCGGATTTGTTGAGGCTGCAGGACTGTGCACAATTCAGCTTTGCCGTGCACACAAAAGCTCTCTGACCGGCTGTTGCTTCGTGATTGGAAAAGAGCCCCTGAATTGCCCATTTTCCCGTCAATGGCGGGGCTCCGTGTGATTGATTCGAATGGGAGATCGACGTAAGTTCTTTTGTCCCAGCCGCTTGGGCCGGAACAGGATCTCCTGATCAGCAGTTCCCTCAGGAAAATGCAGGTCTGACGGGGCCACTCATTGAATGACCGGCTTGAGGGAAGTAGAAGTCGCCCCGGGGAAATGAAGCGTGACGCGTCTGGAGTCTGCCTTCGGGGCAGTCGGGTCAGCGCAAGCAACCGTGGTGACTGGAGCAGGCGGCCTTCCTATGCAACTGGCTGATCTTCCGACAAGCGGACCGTGGGGCGAAAAACATCTGCTGGGACTTGAGCGATTAACCGCGGCCCAGATCAACACGGTGCTTGATCTGGCCGCACATTATGATCAGGCCACCAACGGCGGAACCGAACGCCTCAGCGTTCTCAAAGGCCTGGTGGTTGCCAACCTGTTCTTTGAAAACTCCACGCGCACTCGAACCAGCTTCAGCCTCGCGGCGCGCAGGCTGGGAGCCGACACGGTGGACTTCACTGCCAGCTCAAGCAGTCTGTCCAAGGGTGAGACATTTATTGACACCGCGCTGACCATTGAGGCGATGGGGATCGATCTGGTTGTCTGTCGACATCGAACGCCCGGCGCGCCGCATCTGCTGGCAAGGCATCTGAAGGCGGGAGTGCTGAATGCCGGCGACGGGACTCATGAACATCCCACGCAGGGCCTTCTGGATATCTATACGATTCGGAAGCACTGTGGCCGGATTGCCGGACTGACGGTGGCTCTGGTTGGCGATATTCGCCACAGTCGAGTGGCTCGGTCAAACATTCACGGTCTGGTCAAGCTTGGTGCCAGGGTGATCGTGTGCGGGCCGTCGACTCTGGTACCAAATGAAATTCGTCAGCTGGGTGTGGACGTCGCCTGGAGCCTGGATGACATCCTTCCCGAAGTCGACTGTGTGAATCTGCTGCGAGTTCAGTTTGAAAGGCAGCGAGGAGCCTTCTTCCCTTCGATTGCGGAGTATGCCAACCTGTTCGGAATGAACGGAGATCGGATCAGGAAAGCCCGTCCGAACCTGCTGGTTCTTGCTCCCGGACCGATCAATCGCGGCGTGGAACTGACACCGGATGTTGCTGATGGTCCTCATTCGGTGATTCTGAATCAGGTATCCAACGGACTTCTGATCAGAATGGCGGCACTCAGTCTGCTGGCACGTGAACATCAAAAGAAACAGGATGCAGCATGAGCAGTTTGCTGATTCACGGTGGTCGGGTCATCGATCCCGCAAACGGTCGCGACGGTCTGGCATCAGTGCTGGTCCGGGACGGCCGAATCGCGGCAGTGTGGGGCGCAAATGAGCCCGCGCCAGATGTTCCGGAAGGAACGCCGGTTGAAGATGCTGCCGGACTGATTGTGTGCCCGGGTTTCATTGACCTGCATGTCTCCCTGCGCGAGCCGGGGCATGAGGAAGACGAATGCACTGCATCGGGAACGGCTGCTGCTCTGGCGGGCGGATTCACATCAATCGCAGCGCAGACGGATACGAACCCGGTTGTCGACAATCGGTCTGCGGCCGAGTTTATTCGGCTGCAGGCTGAACGAGCGGGTCACTGTCGTGTGTTTCCGCTGGGCTCGGTGACCAAGCAGCATAAAGGTGAAGAGCTGGCGGAGATTGGTCAGCTGGTGCAGGGCGGGGCCGTCGGATTTTCAGATGCCCGCACGCCCGTCGCCAATGCCGAAGTCATGCGTCGTGCTCTGGAATACACACGCATGTTTCATCGACCGATTCTGCACTTCGCGATGGTGCCGGAGCTTGCGGATGGCGGCGTCATGCATGAAGGCTTCCAGTCAACTCGGCTGGGGCTCCGCGGCATTCCGGCTGCTGCTCAGGATATTATGACGGGACGTGATATCGCACTGGCGGAACTGACCGGCGGTCGAATTCATATCATGTGCGTGTCGACGCGAGACACCGTGAACCGAATCCGTCAGGCTCAGAGTGTGGGCATTCAGGTTTCTGCCGACGTCACGCCGCACCATCTGCTGCTGACCGATGACGTGATGGATCAGTTCGACACCATGCACAAATGCCTGCCACCCTTGCGGTCCAGCGATCATCTTCAGGCGCTGATTGCGGGCCTGAAGGATGGCACGATCGCAGCCATTTCAACCGACCATCAGCCTCTCGCGCTGGAGAAGAAGCAGGTCGAACTGGATATCGCGCCGTTCGGAATCTGTGGCCTGGAAACAGCTCTGGCGGTCTGTGTCAAAGCGCTGATTGAGCCCGGACATCTGACATGGTCCGAGCTGATTGCCAGGCTGACGACCGGCCCTGCAAAGATCCTGGGCCTGCCGCATGGAACACTGACACCGGGTGCTGCTGCCGACATTACGCTAATCGACCCCGGTGCGAAGTGGACAGTCGATTCATCGAAGTTCCGATCGCAAAGCCGGAACACTCCGTTTGACGGTCAGGTGCTCTCCGGACAAGTCACCGCAACAATCGTCGACGGTGACGTTCGGCATAGGAGGTAGAGGAAGTTTTCAGTTTTCAGTGTTCAGTGTCCATGAGTGGTGAGTGGTGAGCGATTGGGGACAATCGCTTTACACTGTTGCAGACGTTTGCGATTCGCAATTTTTCTGAAAACCGAACACCGAAAACCGAACACCATCCACGCCCTACTCCGGATGCAGTTCCAGAATGGCTTCGACTTCGACGGGCACGTTATAGGGCAGCGAGCCCATTCCGACGGCGCTGCGAGCGGCCTTGCCGGCGTCTCCGAAGATCTCAACCATGGTGTTGCTGAAGCCGTTCATCACGGCAGGATGTTTCTGAAAATCCGGCGTGGAGTTCACCATGCCCAGAACCTTGACGATGCGGCGGATACGATTCAGGCTGCCGAGGCTGGCCTTGATGGTCGCCAGCATCGTGAGCGCCACAGCTCGGGCCGCGGCAGCGCCCTGTTCTTCGGTCATCTCCGCTCCGACACGTCCGATAATCAGCTTGCCGTCGGGTCCGTATGGTACCTGTCCGCTGACGTAGGCCATCCTGTCAACCACAACAACAGGCGTGTAGACACCGCCTGGCGCCGGAGTTGGAGGGAGGGTCAAACCAAGTTCTGCAACACGCGCATCAATGTTCACGATGGACTCCGAAAGTAGAAGGCACAAGGGAGCGAGTCTGCTCCGGTAACGGTTTTTGCAGACTGTAATGGACACTGGAAGGGAGAGCCAACCTGCCGATTTGAAAGTTGGGCAGCACCACGCTGGTACTGGAGGGGCAAATTCCTACAATCTTCGGTCGTCTTGTTGAAACATAAGTACTGGCGGAGAAGCGAACATGCTCAGCACGAGTTTGCCACTGATGCTGGCTCAGGTGGATGACGGGTCAGTCTCGTTCCTGCAGATGCTGTTGATCGGTGTTGGCATCATCTTCGGGTTGATTGCCCTGGTCTTCTTTGCCGTTTTCGCTTCGGTCTTCTCGCTGTGGTTTCGCGCCTTCATGTCAGGGGCGATGATCGGGCCGCTGCAGATGGTGGTCATGAAACTGAAGAAAGTGAATCCTCAGATCATTGTGGATTCACGCATCATGGCGGTCCAGGCGGGTCTTTCGAATGTCACCACGAACGCGATGGAATCGCACCTGCTGGCCGGAGGACGCGTTCCGCTCGTCGTTCGAGCCATGGTCGCAGCCCATCGTGCTCAGATTGCTCTGGACTGGAATACAGCAGCGGCCATTGACCTTGCTGGTCGAAACGTGCTTGAAGCGGTGCAGACAAGCGTTCGCACGAAGGTGATTGACTGTCCGGACCCGGCTCGTTCTGGTCGTCCAACGCTGGACGGGATTGCGAAAGACGGGATTCAGCTGAAAGCCAAAGCACGTGTGACCGTGCGTACCAATATTACTCAGCTGATCGGCGGGGCGACGGAAGAAACCGTGATTGCCCGAGTTGGTGAAGGGATCGTTTCCGCGATTGGTTCCTGCGAGACTCACAAGGAAGTTCTTGCCAACCCGATGTTGATTGCAAAGGCCGTGCTGGCCAAAGGTCTCGACTCACAGACCGCGTATGAAATCGTGTCCATTGACATCGCTGACATCGACGTCGGCGACAACGTTGGTGCTCGCCTTCAGGCAGACCAGGCGGAAGCCGACATGCGAATTGCTCGCGCACATGCAGAAGAACGTCGTGCAGCGGCCGTTGCACACGAACAGGAAATGCGTGCGCTGACTCAGGAAAACCAGGCAGAAGTCGTTCTGTCCGAAGCCTCCGTTCCCCGCGCAATGGCTCAGGCCTATCGACAGGGTCTGCTGCGAGCCGGGGCCGAGTAGTACCGTTGTCGGGGCAAAACTTCAGAAGATTTGTTCCGATTCCCGCAGGGCAGTCAATTTGCCTGGCGTTCCACGGCAGAAAGGTTCTGACCGGCGGATGCTGTGCTGAGAGTTCATTCGCTGCATTCGGGTGTCGCCAGACGTCGCCACGTCCGAAAACATGTTTCGCGGCTTGAGAAGGGACAACGGCGCGCGTAGACTTGGCCGATAGCTGATTCGGCGATTTGAGTTCGCCGAGGTTGCCTGGTTACTCGCTGGTTTCGGCGTCAGGAGGATGCCGGATCTGCACCTGGTCAGGAATGGTGCGATGGAAAGTATGGTTCAGATTGAACTGACGGCTGACGAGCGCGACATGCTGCTGCGCGGATTGCGTTATGTTCGCAGTTCTGTGATGCTGGAAATGCGAGATCCAACTCCGGAAGACACCTTTCGCCGCTCCAATCTGCTCGACGCAATTCAGAATCTTTCTCAGCGTCTTGAGAATGCCGAACCGCTGGGCGTGACGGTCTAGTCTGCCAATTCGCGATGAATGATCGGATGATGTGTTCGCGTCAGATTCGTAACATGTGACAAAACCGTTACGACGTGGCGGGTGCGATGGGCCAATTCCGGTGGCCCCGAACAGCATTGAACGCTCCTCGACTTATGGTTCACCAAATCTCACAGTCGTGAGAACTTGAAGTGAACGGGTCTTCAGCGGGGAGTTTTCAGCATGGTGACACAGGCAACAATCGCGATCAGCTGCCAGAAGTGTGGCGGAGTTTCCAATGTGGTCGCCGGGCAGTCCTATTATCGATGCCAGTTTTGCACATCGCTCGTTCAGCCTGTTGAGATCTCTGCCGATCGAATTCTGCCAACGGGCCAGACACTGGAATCCTGCTGCCCGTGCTGTGACACATCACTTCAGTCGGGAATGATGGAAGGGCGCAATGTCCTTTTCTGTGGTGACTGCTTTGGCCTGCTGCTTCGCAACGTGGACTTCGGAGCGATCGTGAGTGAACGCGTCTCACGGCGAGTTGGGGTTGAGCCGGCAGAGCCGAGGCCCATTGATCCAATCGCCTATGAGCGTCGAGTCTCCTGTCCGTCCTGCAAGACCAAAATGGATGTGCATCCCTACTATGGTCCGGGCAATGTGGTCGTGGATACATGCTGCGAGTGCGGCCTGATCTGGCTTGACCATGGAGAAGTGACGCGAGTCGAGCAGGCTTCAGGAACTCGACAGACTCCCTGGAGCCAGCGAAGTGATGTGACCCCGATTCCGGGATCCACGGAACCGACGGCACAGGACCGGAGCTTCTTTGGTCTCCCTCAGCGCAATCCGGCGGCAGATTTCCTGGCAGACTTGTTCTTTGGCCCGTGACGGCTTGCGGGACCGGACGGCGTGCGCGACTCCGCTTTAAGTGTTACCGGACGGCTTGCGCCGTTCCGCTAATTTTGGCCTTTGATTTGGGTGATGCCTTACGTGGCAGGAAGCTCAAGGGCCGTTCGAAGTTGCTGGTTGCCGGCGTTCAGCAGACGTCTTGCTTCTTCCGGATGCACAGCACGACGATGTGCCACGATTGCTGTTTTGACTTCACCGCTGCACTCGGTGAGCAATTCTGAGGCGGCGGGTCGATCGAGTCCTGTGAGTTCCATCACGATTCGGATGGCACGGTCCTGCAGTTTTTCGTTGGTGGCCCTGAGATCCACCATCAGATTTCCATAGGTCTTGCCGAGTCGGATCATGGTGCCGGTGGACAGCATATTCAAAACAAGTTTTGTTGCCGTGCCGGCTTTCAATCGTGTGGATCCCGTAATGACTTCCGGTCCCACGACAGGTGCGATCATGATGTCGACCATGTGAGCCAGCAGCGAGCCTTCGTTGCAGGCGATGCCAATGGTCAGGCATCCCGTCTTTCGAGCGTATTCGATGCCACCCAGGACATAGGGCGTCCGGCCGCTGGTGGCGATTCCCACGACCGTGTCGAGTGACGTGAGATTCAGTGCGGCCAGATCCAGAGCGCCAGCGGCACGGTTATCTTCAGCTCCTTCGATCGCCGTGGTCAGAGCTTCGCGGCCACCGGCGATGACGCCAATCACGAGGCCGGGAGGAACGCTGAACGTCGGCGGACACTCGCTGGCATCCAGAACACCAAGCCGACCGGAGGTTCCTGCACCCTGATAGATGAGGCGACCTCCGGCCCGCATGCGTTCTGTGATTCCGTCAATGGCCCGGCCGACGGCCATTTTTTCCGCTGCAACCGCGGCTGCAACCTTTGCGTCTTCGGCCGCCATGACGGCAGCGATCTGCAGCGGGCTCAGACGATCAATGTCTGACGTCGCTGCGTTCCGTGCTTCGGTAGCGGCAGAAGGGGGCAAAGGTGTCTGCATGTCCGCGTCGATCTTCGCTGAGGCCAGCGTGCTGCAATTCTCGATTAGCTGTTCGCTGTCGGGCGAGACAGTCCCCACTTCAAAAGCGGAGGCGTTACCATGGTCGTTACCATTACCATGACGACAAGAGCCGAGTAGCTGGCACTGTCCACAATGTGTTCAGAGCCAACTTTCAGGCTCAGGCCAATCGCCGCAAAAATCAGCCCCACTTCACCTCGTGGAATCATACCCAGGCCAACTGCCAGCCGATTCGTTCCCTTGTCCAGAACGCCGAAAGCACAGGCCTGTTTGCCAATGATGGCGGCTATGGTCAGCAGTGCGGCAAGCCCCAGCACGTTGAGGTCTGCAAAGCTCCGCAGATCGACATTCATGCCCATCACCACGAAGAAGATCGGTACCATCATATCGGTCAGAGGACGAATCAGGTCATCGAGATGATGGATGCCTTCTTTCTCCTTCAGTTCGCGATAGTGCACATCATCAAGAATCAAACCTGCTGCGAAGGCACCAACGATCGGTGCCAGACCGGCAAGGCTGGCAAGCCATGACAGGACAAAGCACAGCAGCAGAGCGGTGGTGACAAGCAGGCCTTTGCCTCGTGCCGCGTTGCTGATCAGGAACAGAGGACGACACACGAGACGTCCCAGAAACAGTGCTCCGACCAGGAACCCCAGCGCCTTTCCAACAATCAGGCCCAGTTCACCCGCGCCGAATGATGATGCGTTTCCCTGTGTGGCGGCATTGAGCGATACGATAATTCCCTGAACGAGAGCCAGGACGACCAGTCCGAGAACGTCGTCAATCACAGCTGCGCCCAGGACAATTTGAGCTTCTTTGGTTGTCGATTTGCCAAGGTCCTTCAGCACTCGTGCCGTAATGCCGACGCTGGTCGCCGAAAGCGTGGCTCCCAGGAAAAGATGCACGGCCCAGTGAGCCTTTGGCAGCATCATCATCCCCACGCCGTAACCAAGGATCATCGGGCAAATGACGCCGATCACGGCCACAACCAGCGCGGACAGGCCGACCTTCATCATTTGGCTAATGGATGATTCCAGCCCGACCTGAAACAGCAGAAGAATGACTCCGATACGTGACAGATGGTCGATGGAGATCCCCGCCAGGGCCTGAGGATCCTGGATGCTGATCGTTGTCGGCTTGTTGTAGTCGACCGTCAGAAACTCAAGGCCGCTGTAGCCAATCAGCGGCAGGTTGCCGATCACCATGCCAAACACCAGCTCACCAAGAACGGAAGGCTGGCCCATCAGTTCGAAAAGATGGCCGCCGATCTTTGCGGCCAACAGAATGACAATGATACCGATCAGAACAGGAACGACCGGATCGCTGTGACCGCCGCCATGCCCTTCCGCATGGTCGCCGTCGTGCGCTACTGTTTCGGAGGTTTCTGCAATCCCGCTGACACCCGGCGGAGCGGCCACAGGTTCTGCTTCCGAAGTTGTCGCGGCTTTCTTTTCCTCAGCGGGCACAGGTTCCTGCGCTGACGCTGCAGGAAGTGCCTTCCATGCGAAGAGCAGTGTGGCGACGATGGCACACAGGGCTATGCCAGAGCGGCGAAGATTCAGAAAGGAACTGACGCGAGCAGATTGAACCATAGCTGCAATTTTCCGGGACAGGGACGTTCAGACAGGACTTGTGACACAACACCGCGGGAAGAACGGCGGCAACTCGCCTGTTGCTCCGTGCTCTTCCGGACAATCCTTTGTCCAAACAAAAAAGGGCTCGAATCCATTCGATCCGAGCCCTGATGATCACATTACGGAAGGTCGGAGGAACCCATCAGGAAGCGATCCACTTCCCTGGCGGCTCCACGGCCTTCATTGATCGCCCATACAACCAGACTTTGTCCTCGGCGACAGTCGCCCGCGACGAAGACCTTTGGGTTGCTGGTCGTGTACTTTCCGTGGTCGCCTTCGTACCAGCTCATTCCGCCACGGCCTTCCTTCAGCTTGACTCCCAGCTGGTCCGCAACCGGATGTTCAGGGCCAAGGAATCCGAGCGCGAGGAAGACGAGATCGGCAGGGTATTCTTTTTCCGTGCCTGGTATCGGAACAAACGGAGGACCACCTTCGGTCATCGTTTGCCAGTCGACTTCAATGGTCTTGACGGCCTTCACATTCCCCTGGCCGTCATCCACGAATTCGACAGTCTGCACAGCGAACCGGCGAGGATCTTCGCCAAACTTTGTCGCCGCTTCCTCATGACCGTAGTCGACTCGGAAAACGCGAGGCCACTGCGGCCACGGGTTATTCGGCGAACGCTCCAGCGGCGGCTTTTCAACGATTTCAAAGTTCACAATGGACTTGCAGCCATGACGCACGGAAGTTCCCAGGCAGTCATTCCCGGTATCTCCGCCACCGATCACCACGACATGCCTGTCCTTCGCGTTGATGAACTTGCCATCGGCCAGTCCGCTGTCCAGAAGACTGCGAGTATTCGGACGCAGGAAGTCCATTGCATAATGGACACCTTTCAGATTACGTCCCGGGATTGGCAGGTCGCGCGGGCGAGTCGCACCAGTGGCCAGCACGATTGCGTCAAAGTCTTCGAGAAGCTGTGATGCGGGTACATCCTTGCCAACCGCCATGCCCGTGAAGAACGTGATGCCTTCCTGCTCCATGATTCGAACGCGTCGATCGACAACTTCTTTCTTGTCGAGCTTCATGTTGGGAATGCCGTACATCAGCAGTCCACCGACACGATCATCGCGTTCGTAAACGGTCACCCAGTGGCCGGCTTTGTTCAGCTGAGCCGCAGCGGCCAGTCCTGCAGGGCCGGAACCGACAACGGCGATTTTCTTTCCGGTGCGGACCTGCGGTGGCTGAGGAATGACCCAGCCCATCTCGAACGCATGGTCAATAATTGCACATTCAATGTTCTTGATCGTGACCGGGGGTTCAATGACGCCAAGGCAGCAGGAACCTTCGCACGGAGCCGGGCAGACTCGACCGGTGAACTCCGGAAAGTTATTCGTCTTGTGAAGTCGTTCCAGAGCATCACGCCATCGACCCTGGTACACCAGGTCGTTCCATTCCGGGATCAGGTTATTGATCGGACATCCGGAGGCCATGTTGGCCATCATGTCGCCCGTATGGCAAAACGGGACGCCACAATCCATGCATCGAGCGCCCTGAATCTTCAGGTCGGTCTCCGGCATGTGTTCGTGGAATTCCTTCCAGTCCAGAACTCGCAGAAGAGGTTCTCGATCCGCCGGAACCTTGCGTGCGTATTCCTTGAAGCCTGTTGGCTTACCCATAGCTCTTGCTCTTCACTCTTCCAGTCAACAATGGCTGCGCGCAGCGAAAGCACCTTCGCCTGGCCAGCCGCAGGGCCAAACATGATAATTGGAAACGTGCACACTGTTCGACTGGAAGTGCACCGGGCCCTGGAAATCCCACGATTTTCAGTGCCCGGATTCTTCGGGTGTGTACAAATCTTTCGTGCCGACGGATTCGAATTCTCAGTGAATTCTCATGTAACGGCCGACAAGGTTCGCTTTCGAGCCTGAAGTATGACCACGACGGCGAGGATCAGGGCGGAGATCACGCAGGCTGTCAGCCCTGCCTGGGCCGTTGAACCGGACGTCAGCACAGCAAGGCTCAGTCCGGCGGCAATCAGAACGATCGCCAGTCGCTTCAGGAACACCAGCAGGCTGCCGGCTCGGGCCGCAAACAGCAATGCAAGAGCGCCGATCAGACAGACGGCCGTCCAGACCAGGCCCGTTCCGCGATTGACAGCATCCGCAGATCGGACATCCAGAGACAGGTTTGGATTGCCGCCCACTCGCAGGAAATCCAGGCGATATCCTTCCTGAGGAATAACGAACTGCAGCGAGAGCAGGCCTGAAGGTGTTGCTGGTGGAGCGACCGCAGCCGTGGTTGGATCCACGCTGAATGCAGGAGACTGACCGCCAGCCTGAGTCGTAGCCATCTGCTGTGGAGCCGGTGCCTGAGCGAACGGATCGGCTGAGGCCCGTTCCATCGCCTTTTCTTCCGGAGCAATGCTCTTCGAACGACGCTGCATCAGCTGTGAACGCTTGCCGAGGATTGGTTCCTCGCCAGCTGGTTTCGGAGCTTCGCTGGCTTTGCCTTTGTCAGCCAGTGCATTCCCAAACTTTTCTCCAGCCTCGGAACGATCTTTCATTTCCTTCTTTGCATCCATCGACTTGCCTTCGAGATCAGCAATCTGAACCTGGAATCGAAAGCTCTTTTCACTTTCGACAGCTCCTGCAACATCCCCCGTTGTATTCCCGTAGGCGGATTTGGACATCCCGCTGTTGAAGGAAAAGAACGAAAGGTTGTTGTCGTTCTGGATACGGTTGGACCCGAGATCCTGTTCATACAGAAATCCATTTCCAAACTGCTGCATCCCCATATCGCCTCCTGCCTGTGCGGCATTGGCCGGCTGAGTGCCGTTCTCAGCTCGCAGCACTTCCAGCTTTCTCCAGACTTCATCACGCTGCTGACTGACGGTTGCGTCATTGCATGTCAGTGACAGCAGTCGCGACATCTGGTCGTCGAGCTGTTGCACGAGTTTCTGCTGGCCAAACTGCCCCTGCGCACCAGCAGCGTTTCCGCCGACGCTCAGCAACGACAGCGATCGCTCAATTTCCGAAAGCACGGCAGCATCTTCAATCTCTTCGTTGCGGGCCTTCACAACGTTAGTGAGTGCCGGATCACGAACCTCGGACGCGTGCCATGATTCCGGAACATAGATGCTCCATCGATTGCGCGAGATGGAAATTCCGAACTCCGGATCTTCACGAAACTCCGGGAACGTCGGTACAGGGATCGACAATCGCTCGCTGGCCCACTTTGTTCGGACCGCTTCCACTGAGTCGGCGAAACGTCCTGCCAGGGCAAACGAAACCTCAAAACCGGATGCCAGAGCACCAGACTGTGGAATCGGAATCAGATAGCGCTGATCATCATCCGTTCCACGAACAACCACGCGAGTCGGTCGACCCTGAACCATGCAGTACATCAGTCGTGCGCCCTTCGGAAGTACGACTGGAAGGAACTGACGCGATTCGTTTGTGACCTGAAGCTGATGCAGACTGCGCCAGCTTCCATCATCGGAAAGTACGGTCACGTGAGTTGCCAGTGTGACGATCGCAGGTGCAACCTGCTGACGTTCGGGATACACAAGATTCCATGAAGCCGTGTCGGGCTTCAGGCGGGAAATCAGCACGGCCTGCTGAAGCAGCTGAGGCGGAATCTTTGTGGAGATCTGTTCCACACTGACTCGGTCGGCAGGTTGTTCCGCGGTTGGCTGCAAAAGCCCTCCGGACTGGTTCACCAGAACCCAGAAGTGTGATTGTCCGGACAGAGTCGACGGGGCACCGCCGGGGATCACCATCGTTGGAACTTCGGCCCTGAGAACTCGGTCTGACGGCAATGGCAGGTTTGCGTTCCCCAGAACAAAGTACTGTTCGGTAACCGGTGTCTGCAGATAAAAGATCACTCGAGTCTTACCGTTGCCGGCATCTTCCCGTACAAGCTTCCTCTGTCCCGGAACATCAAACGTCATCAGGGACGCCAGAGAAGTCGGAAGCTCAACCGCAAACTGATTCGCTGCCGCTCGGGCGATCTGCCATTTCAGAGCCAGCGTGATTTCCAGCGACGTCTCTGTCACATTCGAGACGGTGACAGATTCTCCGATCAGAGTGGAAATGGCTTCACGTAGTTTGACTGTGAGGGACCCGGGCTGCTTCGCGTTGCTGGCAAAAGCAAGGGAAGGACTGACAGGGGAGATTTCACGGAAGCTCGGATCGATGGTCGGAACCGGCTTCAGAACCCAGTCGCTGCCTTCGCCAACGCCCACGCTCTCAGAAGCCGCATCAAGCCAGACAGACATTTCGGCACGTGACTGAGACGCACCGGCCAGCTGTGGCGGAGCGAGCGTCAGCACCGTCCGGTCTGCGTCTCGGTTCATTTGTCCCTGAAGTGCGATCTGAATGGCTCCGCTGCGAGCATCCGTCAGCTGAATGCTGAGCGTTCGTGTGGCAGCAGCCGGATCGTTATTGTCGACAAAGTACCAATCCTTCAGCGCGGTGGCAGACACGTCCAAAGCCAGCCACGTTTTCGGAACGACAAGATCCAGTCGTGAGCGTGGTGAGCCCTTGATTTGCAGAGTGAGTCGCGAACTCCAGAGCTGTCGCTGTTCTTCAAGCCTCACGGCATGCATGGACTGTGTGATGAGTTCGTCTGCCGTCGGACTGACTTTCACGAGCACGCTGGCGGGATGCCGTGTGTAACGCCAGGCCATCATCGGACGACCAGGCATCTCTTCACCGTCAGGATTCGGAGCCTCACCAGGATTCATCTGGCTGACTCCGGAAAGTGCATCCGCACGCGCCTGGAACTGAGGCCCGGTTCGCAGCACAATCGTTCCGGTGTCTCGGCTGGATCCTCGTACAATCGAAATCGGAACGGCGAGCGATGCCAGAGTTTCGGCAGTCGGAGATGCGGCAAACAGCTGCATCGTTATCTTTGTGCCATCATTCACAGCACGTCGAAACTGCAGCTTCAGCGAGCGAGTGGCGTCGGTACTCTGAGCCGTCCATCCGGCGACGTCTTCACCCGTCACGGACTGAATGGAGTAGCCTTCGGGGATCGTGACTTCCAGTTCATTCACTTCGCCCTGACGGACTGTCAGGCCAACCGATGTTCGCAGCTGAAGTCCGGAATCCTGCACCGACAGCGCTGATGCGGTTACCGAGTGAAAGACGACGTCGCCAGCAACCTTCTGCATCTTTGGAAGCCACTGCAGTCGGACGGTCGACAGCTGTGCAATCGGAACGATGACCTTTCGTCCATCGCGATGGTAGATGTTGGTTCGACCGTTGACTTTTGCGTCAAGCTCGTCTGCAGGAAGCGTCCATTCCAGAGTTCCAGCGGCAACGGGCCGAAACGGAAAGTCGGCTCGACCCAGTGCACCTTCGATCGTCGCTGAAATGTCGAACTTGATGTCGACCACATGCAGTCCCCGGCCCTGGATCTGCACCGAGTAAGCTGGATTATTATTCGCTGCACGTGCAATGTTGTTTCCGACCGTGCGGCCCACCTGAACCTGCTGGCCCGCGAAATCTGGAAGGTCAGAGGTCGATTCGCCGATCTGCAGCGGCGTGAGTGATCCTTCGTTGCCGTCCACCTGAACGCTGCGAATGGCAACGGAGCCGATCGGAAGGTTAACGGCAACCGGCTGATCCGAGTCAGACCAGACGACATAACGTCCTTCGAAACTCATCGCATGCTTTGTACCGTCCACCTGCTTCAGGTCTGTCGTGCGATAGTAGGCGGCCACGACCGATGACCCCAGCGGGTTCGCTGTGTTCTTCGGCAAAGCATCCGGGTTGGCCTGCTGGAAGATCTTCAGAAAATCATCGTGTCGAATGAAGACTTTGTCTGCACGAAGAGCCGGCTCCTCGGGACTGTAGGGAACAACAATGTCCGGCTGAGCAACAGTATCCTGATCCTGTGCCTGAGTCTGCTCGCCGTTCAGCGACAGAACGGACACCAAAATCATCAAACCCGTCGTGATCGGCGTCTTCTGACTGAAGATTCGGACGATTGCTCCAGGGAGCGATTTCAGACACGTGCAAATTGCCATCAGCGCCATCATGGCCGCAGCCGCAAGGGCACCAAACGCAACGCCATCAAGAATGCTCTGCCACTTGTTGCTCAGCAGCGGAATGAGTCCGGCAGAACACAGCAGCAGACCAAGAACGATAGCCAGCTGCCAGAGTATTGATCGCTTGCGCTGTCTCCAGATCACAAAGATCGACAGCACAGCTGCGATCAGGCGAACGATCGAGATCTGTTCACGATCCTGAACGCGCAGATCCAGAATGGCTGAACGATGAACGGAATCTGCGACAGACACGAACTGTCGCTTCAGATAATCGTTCGGTATTTCCAGATTGACGTTCACAGAAAGCCGAGCGACTCCTTTTCGAGGAATGCGTGCGACAGCAGCTGCCTGAGGTTCTGACTGAGGAACTGCCTGAGGAACTGCCTGAGGAACTGCCTGAGGAGCTGGCGGAGCGGCTGGTTCAGGAGCGCCGGAACCTGGGACCATGCCTGCAACTGCCGAATTCAGCTGCTGGAGCATATCGGCCGGCTGTCCGGGAAGTGTTGCCGGAGCACCTGGTGCGCCCATTCCACCGCCACCCATTCCGCCACCTCCACCTCCAAACCCGCCTCGACCACCCATGGCTCCTGCTCCTGGTGGAGCCGGGAGATCATTGGGTGCGACAGCATTGGGAACTGCATAATCAAACTCAACAGCAGCCATGGGCGCCGCGGTTGACGGGGGCAGGTACTGAACATCATCAGCAAGATAATCGGGCGACGGAAGCATCTGCGCACTGTCGCTGCCTGAGTTCCGCGTCTGCTTCACCAGAGAAGGAATCAGTATCAGCGCCAGACAACTCACCACCGCAAGCCCACCCAGAGCGAACCATCGCTTTCGAATGACTGCAAGCGTGATGACGAACAGTGCAGCCGCAAAGATGCTCATGGAAATCAGCAGGCTCCGGATCTTTGCTCCGGTCGGCGTTTCCAGTTTCCAGAGCGACATGAGCCAGCCTGGCTGGTCGAAACCATCCACCGCACGGAATGGCCCTTCACTCTCAATCAGCATGGCGGACGGCGGATAGTGAACCTGCCACGTCTGCTTCAGCACATCGATGGAAGCCGTTGAATCGGCACTGGCATCAATCAGAAACTGAACGGGACTCTGGCTGGTTTTTCCAAAGGCACTTGTCCTGTCGTTCGCCGCCTCGAACAGGACTGTCAGCGTCTGCTGCTGATCTTCGGAGCCTGTTGGAAGGGCAACAAGATAATCATCCCCTTCGCGGCGGACTTCGACCGGCTCATCATTCAGCACGGTTGACCAAAGGAATGGATCTTTGCCGGGCAGCCGGAATCGAAGTGTCTGAACGCCGGAAGTACGGAACCTCGCCTGGCACCATCGCTGAACCGTTCCCGACTGATTCAGAGTGCAGATGTTCTGCAATTCTTCGCAAATGGCAGAAGGCACCGCAATGGTTCCGAATCGAGCATCAGTCACCTGGAACGTATATCCGGGCTGCACAAATCGATAGGTGAGCGCAATGCGTCGGCCGGTGTCGGCATCGGGAGGATCAACAAGCCCCGCATCGGCAACAAACAGGCCTGGAATATCCTTCACCTGACCACCAACCATCAGTTGCTGATCGGGAGATGCTTCAAAGACCAGCACACCATGCTGTCGAACAGCGTCCGCGACTTCGGCGACCGGAGCAGAAATGGGAGCCTCAGCAGCGCGATCCAGTTCGGTTGTCGCGCGGAGTGACAGTGATCCGGCAAAACGGTGATCCAGTTTCAGAACAAACGGACGCAGCCCATTCTGCGGTGTCCCTGCGGTCTGTTCCACAATCGAGACCGATGTGATGGGGCGAGTCGGAGTCAGGCCGGGAACAGCGCCGACACTCTGCACATAAAACCGAACGTCCGGTCCAAGCGATTCTGATACTCGAACGGTCAGCGTTCGAATGGTTCCGCTCAGCACGTCGACGATGATCTCCGCATCCAGAGACTGATGGCGCACGTCCGCCCACGTTCGAAGGACAGATCGGCTGGCCAGTCTGGCCGGGCGACGCACGATGGAGAGTTCGCCGCCGATCGAGGTGCCAGGATTCTGAAACACCTGTTCCCCGGCGCTGCCACCGATGGCGGTCAGTCCGGTCAGAGTCAGTGGCGTGATCACCAGGTCGTCTGAACCGCGAATCGTATAGGTTCCGCCGACAACGGTGACGCCTTCCGCAAGCACAACCGGCAGGCTCAGTTTCTGCTCGGTGTCCGGGTCTGCGATTGCTCGCTGAAACTGCAGCGTCAGCGACAGCATCCCGCCTGCCGGTACGGCTGCCTCGGGCTTGATCACCACATGGGCCGCATCGCTGCCGACATTCCAGGTCACCTGCTGTTCGGCCGCCGAGACGGAAGAAAGCTGCCAGTCGGCTGGCAGCGTGACAGGAAGCTCGAACAAAGGCGCGTTGAGTGTTTCAATGGTCAGCGAGGCGGTAAACGTCACCGCGGTATCGTCGATCTGAAGCACGCCCAGCGATTCCGCAAACAGTTCACGATCGCGCGGGCGGGCCGAAACACTCAGCTCAAACTGCTGCTGCCAGAAATCGAAGACGGCTGCTTCCGTGGAGACACCGGCCTCTGAAGCGGAAACAGATCGAATGCCGCCGCCGGTCTTTGCCGCCAGCCGCAGGCCTTCTTCATGAGTCACCACGAGACGTCCGGAATGAGACGTCACATCGTTGAACTTCAGTGTCGGAATGTCATGCGATGTTTGCTCAGTGGCAACCGTCACTGCTCGAATATGAACCAGACGGTCGTTCGTGAAAGGCTGTCGCCAGGTCATCGTCACTCGCGTCTGTCCGGCCTGCTGCGGATCATCGTCCAGCGTCCACGATTCCAGTCCGGCGGATTCGATGCTGGTGATTTCCATGCGCGCGGGAACCTGAGCCACTACCTGGTTGATCGTTCCGCCAAACACACTGATGCGAGAATTGCTCTCCCATCGAATCGCTTCCTTCTGAACACGCAGCTGCGCGTCCGTGCTGACAAACACGAGCGTCTGTGCTTCCGTCTCCCTGCGCTGAACGACCCAGCGAAGTCGAATATCAGGAGCAGCTCCAGCGGGAATGACGTAATCGGCCGCTGCGTCTTCCGCGGCAGGTCGCTCCAGCTTCAGATCATTCACCATCAGATGACGACCGGCCGGGCAGTTGACCGTCAGTTCCGTGGCAGGAATCTGAGGCAGCTGAAAGGCAGCTGTGCGGTCACTTCCGAGAATGCCGATGGGCGAAGACAGTTCAAGCACGACCGTAAACGTTTCAGCTTTCTCATGAGCCAGCAGCAGAGCGGATTCGCCGTTCTGATCCCATGTCATGATGGCGGACTTGCCGTTCACTTCGGCTTTCTCGACCAGCAGATTGGCTACGGGAATGCGAAGCACCTGCCAGCCATCTTCGAACTGCGTCACTTTCAATTCCATACGAACGCTGGCAAGCTGTTCGCCCGGGGTGACTCGCAGGCTGGCCTTTTCGATCACAACCGGAACGGGATACTTCGACTTCGCAGCATTGGCACGCGCTTTCTCAAGCAATGCCTGAAACTCAGCGCGCTTCATCAACACGCCTCGACCATCTCGGTTAAACACCGCCTCCAGCTGGTCTGCCGGAATAAACTGTTCATTCGGAGCGCGCGGAGGCACAGTGGCCTCCGGCGGCGTTGGCGGGACTTCCTGTGCGGAAACCGTCACTGTGCCGACCACGGACAGGATGCCTGCGATGAGGGCGAAGCGAGCTGATGTCATGACACGCCTGCGAATCCGTTCAATAAGACAGAAATCGACGCCTGAGGAAGTGACGCTTCTCATTTGCCACCTCCGTCATTGGTCTGTGACGAGGATTCTGCTGGCGCTGCAGGGCTGGCTGGAACTGTGGCCGAACCGGTCGCCATCAGCGGCACTGGCGAGGCTGGTGCGGCGGGCGGACCTGAGCCGTTGTGGCCGCCATTGCCCCCGGATCCGCCGTTGTTCTGCGGACCATTTCCATTGCCGGAATGCCCGTTTCCGTTGGTCGTGCCGTTTCCATTCTTTTGCCCCAGAACCAGTCCTGCGACCCAGATCGCACCAACGATCAAAATGCCGGGCCATGCCATGCCGACATAGTGTGGCACAGCACTGCCACGTCCCAGCGAGAGCAGGGCGACAATGAAGATGGACAGCAGCAGAACCGTGATTCGGTTGTCCCATGTTGTTCGACGCAGGATCAGTCCAATCACCACCAGGGTGCCACTGATCATCCAGAACAGGAACGGTCGGCTCCACCACGTCAGCTGGATCTGCTTCTGTCCTCCGACAGCTCGGAAGACAGCGACGCTGCCCTGAGTCGGGAAGTCAGAAGTGGCAGAAATGCCTGAAAGGATCCAGTCATTCATCGCCGCGGCTGCCGGCAGCGCGGATGGAGATCGGAATGGTGAAGTGATGGACGGCGGCATGCGGCCTTCCTGCGCCCACTGATCCGGATCACCCGTGAAGGCAATGTCTTCCGGTGACCAGACTGCCAGCTTCACCTGCTGCACGACTGTCGAACCGTCGTCCGTTCCAATCACTGGCAGGTACAGAGTCTGAACGCCACCAAATCCGGGATATGGTCGAGCATCCTTTTCAGCAATCTGACATCGATACAGCAGCGTCAGCAGAAACTCCTCATCCGAGGTCGTTCCCCGGCTGATGTTCACATAGTACGCATCCCAGCCATCGCTGGCTTTGACGTCCGTTGCCTTTTCGATCGTCGTTCGCTGATCATTCAGCAGCGGTGCCTGCAGGTCGCAGTCCTTTGGAAGATCAATGCGAAGTCGCTGACGCTCACTGGTTGTGATTCGCAGTCGAACGCGCCATGTTGCCAGTGGCTGTCGTTCTGTGACGACATCGTAGGCTGCTCGCGAAACCACGGTCGCTGCCACTTCATGCAGCTCATGACGGCGAATGCGAATCGTGGCGGAGGCTGGCTGAGAATAATAGCGGTAGGCCAGATAACCATCCTGTTCCATCAGTTCCAGCTCGCGCACGTCGATGGCTTCTGTGGTTTCTCCCTGGGAGTCTGCTGTGATCGAAAGCGATTCGTGTCGCAGCAGTCGGATTTCACCTCGAGTCTCCGTCAGAACGACTCGTCGTCGCTTCGCCTGTTCTTCGGTGAACGGAGCCAGCACTCGAGGAGGCTCGACGGTCAGCGACTGTTCTGCAGCCGCCTCACCGCCTTCCGGTTTCTTCAGAGTAATGTCCCAGTCAACACCCAGCTGAATGGTGCCGGTCGTTTCGTCCTGAAGAACGAGCGTCCAGGTGACCCAGCCATTTTCTGCCTGAGCCGCCTTGTCACGCTGCTGGATCGAATGACCGCTGTTGAGCATCCGGAAGCGAACATCGTTGCCCACAGCTTCCGGCACGGCAACTCGCAGAGTATCAATCCCGGCGTTCTGAATGTCGAACGTGATCACCGACGACTGCTTCATCAGCTCGGGATCGACTCGAACCGTTGTTCCGACAGACGCAGAAATCTGCGCTGGTCGAGGTGTCGTGCGAACAAACAGTGTGACCGGTCGACGAGTGAAGTCCCAGGTCGCGATGTGTCGAAGACGCGGAGGTTGTTCGACAGCGACATCTCGGGAAGGAAACAACCCTGCAAGCTTCTCATCAACCGTAACGACATCCAGAAATTCAGGGGCAAACACTGTCAGAATCCCGGTTTCGCGCTCGACTCCTTCTGGTGTCAGAGTCGGCAATTCCATCTCAGCATTCTCCGCTGAAGAATTGAATGCCTGGTGAGCCTGTACGGTCACTTCAATCGCACCCATACGCTGCTGAGTCAGTGACAGCGTGACTTTGCCAGTGCCTTTGTCGACATTGAATTCACTCATGCCGTCCGCAGATACGCTGTCGATCGTCAGAGATTCCGGAACCTTCAGCGACAGCTGGAATACGCCCGCTCGTTCGACGGTGTACTTCAGCACGGAACGCAGACGCAGCTCGTCATCGCGGAAGACATACTGCATCGAGTGATTGACCAGCAGTCGAGGTTCCACGGGCTTGATCTGAACGGTCAGCTGGCCGGACGTGCCGCTGTATTCCCAGATGTTCGCCACGTCGCCCGACTGACCGCCAACACCGGCAGCAATCTGCTTGACGCCTGACTGTGTCTTCACGATGGCGGAAAGAGAGGGATCAGTGACGATCGACAGATTGCCGGCTTCACGAACCACCGCATCAGCATGGACACCCTGAAGTTTTCCGTCAGCCGACTTTCCAATCAGCTGTACTTCATCCCCTGACAGACTTCGTTCGGTCTGAACTTCAATCTGGAACTTTTCTGTCGCAGGAACGAGCAGCTCCGCTTTGACAACCTGATGAGTTTCTCCGACAGCTTCTGCATTCCATGCTCGAATTCGACCAGCCGCGGCGACAACGTCGATGATCCTCGCATCAGCAGGAACCAGGATCGTGACATCTCGCAGTTCGCCGCGAAGAATCTCGTAGTTGAACGTGGTCTTTGTCTGCAGCAGTCCCGTTTCAATTCGAGTTGTTGTCTGGCTGGAAACACTGGCCAGCAGATCCATCACAGGCTTCGAACCTGCTCGAGGATTCCAGTGCACTTCAAACTGATTGGTCGCGCCGAGGCTGGCTTTTGCCACAGTCTTGCCTTCAACGGCAATCCCGTCGGTTGGCAGGAGCACCTGCAGCGGAGTAATGCGAACCGTCTGATCCGGTTCCGGAATCGTCACGGTCAGTTCTGAGATGCCTGTGGGCGGACACTGAATGGCAAACGACCGATCTTCCGGTGATGTATTCACAGTCGCCAGCAGCTGCAGCTTGACCGTCTTCTGTCCGGCTCCCTTGATCAGCAGCTCATAGGTTCCCTGGCCCGTGCCTTTCAGAAGCACAGAACCATCATCGGGTTCAACCTTTCCAATCGCTGCTGTCCCAAATGTCAGCGGAAGAGTTGCCCAGCCTTCCGCCTTCAATACGTTCAGCTTCAGTTCCACGGTGAGACGAGCCAGATCTTTTTCAACGCTGGCGGTCCACGTCGACGAAGTGAGAATCACATCCTGGCTGGCAGGAACATTCTTCTGCGCTTCAAGTGCCTTCTTCAAAAGATCCATGTACTCCCCGTACGGAAGCACAACCGACGCGCCTTGATTATCGAAGACGCGAGTCAGTTCTTTGAATGGAACGTAGATCAGGCGATCCCACTTCTCCGCCAGTGATCCGGCAGCCGGTGTTTCAGGCGGATCCTGTGGAGTCGCGGCAGCGGGAGTCTCCTGTCCGCCGGCCATTGGTGACAGAAGCAGCAAAAGTGTGAACACGAGGGGCAACGAGAAAACTCGTGACATAACTCCAACCTCAGGTGCCTGTTTCAAAATTGTTCCGATCGAACCATCAATAACCATTTGTCGTGCACGCCTTGAAGAATTCTGCTCAGCAAAAACGCCGTGTTTGTAGCGGCAGGGCGCGAGCCCTCCGGTCAGTCAGCGTCATGCATTCACCGGACGGCTCGCGCCGTTCCGCTACAAAATCCTTCAAAGCAATGCCTGTCAGAGATGGTCCGTTCGCGTGATGGTGTCACTCGATGGATTGTTGTTTCCGAACCCTGTCTGCGCTCAGTCCGGATCACGTTGGTTTGCGCAGAATTTACATATTGTTCCGATCATGCACCTGACTCGGTGCCGTACTTCATTCCGATAGCTTAGGTCAGGAACCGAGCTGCTTCGGGTCACGAAAGACGTCGCTCGTCTGCAATTGCTTCCTGAATAATCGATCCAATACCTACGTTTGATCCGATCCGCACATCGACCGACGGGTGCACGCATTCACAGGTGACCTGGTTTGCGGATTCGAGCCTTTCCAGGTACACGTCGCGTCAGTGCAGGATGAAAAGGAAAGAGATCATGATGCAACAGGTCCATTTGTCCCTGAAGTGCGAACCGGCGGCCATGACGAGGTCAAATTGGCCACGCTGGCGTTCGCCGTTCGGGCTGGCCAGCGTGGTTTCCCTGCTGATGCTGGTCGTTACTTCGGATCACAGCTTTGCTCAGGAAACGCTGCGTGCTGAAACATCGCTGAATGGCGAATGGTCGTTTCGTCGGGATGATGAAACAACGTGGAAGTCCGTGACCGTTCCGTCCGACTTTGAATCGCATGAAGGCGAAAAGTTTGATGGCATCGGCTGGTATCGAAGACGCTTCAAGGTCCCGTCTCTGAATGATGAGCAGCGGCTGATCGTGACTCTTCACGCCGCCGCCACGGAAACGGAAGTGTTGTGCAACGGTGTGAAAGTCGGAAGTCATCTGGGCGGGTGGACGCCGTTTGAATGCGACATCACCGAGGCCGTGCGAAAGTCCGGTTCAGCAGAGGAAGCTGAGCTGTTGATACGCGTCGATGAACGAGTCGGGCATAACTCGCAGGGATTCCTTCCCGTGTTCGCACCTCACTTCGGAGGACTGTGGCAGGATGTGACTCTGACCGTTCGATCAGCCACGAATATCGATTCGCTGCAACTGGCTGCATTCGGCGATCCTCAAACCGGGCTCCTGAAACTCCATGTCCCCATTCGAACATTGGGACAAACCGACCGAGGGCCGACCGCCGTTCGAATCACGGCTCGCGAACGCGGAACAACGGATCTGGTCACCTCGAAAGTGTTTCCTGTGTCGCCTGAAATCCATGCGGAACTTCTGTCGCTGGGCAGCACGACATTCACCGCCGAATGGAAGCTGGAAGGTGCGAAGACATGGAGTCCGAAGCGGCCATCTCTCTATGACGTGGATGTTGAACTTCTTGGTGAAAGTGAACGTTGTCTGGACAGAGTAACAACGCGAGCGGCGTTCCGAAGCATCCGAGTCGACGGCGATCGCCTGCTGCTGAATGGTCAGCCGCTGCAGATTCGCGGAATTCTGAACTGGGGCTACGCGCCGCCGCAGACATCGCCTTCGCGTGATCCGAACTTCTGGAAGAAAGAGGTTCAGATGGCGCAGGACTACGGCTTCAATCTGATGAAGTTCTGCCTCTGGGTCCCGCCAAAGAAGTATCTCGAACTGTGCGATGAATCCGGCATGCTGGCGTGGATGGAGTATCCGACGTGGCATTCCCGATGGACTCCGGATCAGCTGCCGACTCTGCAGAAGGAGTTCACGGAGTTCTTTCACTACGACCGTATTCATCCCTGCGTCGTGCTTCGAAGTCTGACGTGCGAGACGGGGACATCAGCCGACCTGAATGTGATTCGAACACTCTACGATCTGTGTCACCAGAAGATTCCAGGTTCCGTGGTCGAAGATGACAGCAGCTGGATTGAATGGAATCGTGTGCATGATTTCTACGACGATCATCCGTACGGCAATAACCATACATGGGTCGGTACGCTGGATCGTTTGAAGAAACACATTGCGGAAAACGGAACCAAACCGCTGGTCCTGGGTGAAGCGATTGCGGCTGACACGTGGGTCGATCCGGCTCCGTTGATCGAAATGACCGGGAAGGACCGACCGTTCTGGCTGCCTGGCTTTCTGGATGCCAATGTGCAGTGGCTGGCCGATCGTTCGCGTGACATGGGTGCTGCGTCTGTGGCCGACATCGAACGAGATTCCCGCAGTTACGCTCTGGCGATGAGGAAGTTTCAGATCGAAACATACCGCCGCGAGGTGCCCCATGGAGGCTACGTCGTATCCGTCGTTCGTGACTTCCCGTTTGCCGGCATGGGCCTGATGGATTTTCGAGGCGAACCCAAATGGCCCGCAGAGTCGTGGGACTGGCATGGTGATCGAACACTGATCCTGAAAACGGAGCACGATCGCAGGAGCTTTCGACTGGACGATACGCTCACCGCATTGATTGGCCTGAGCAATTTTGGAGACGCGCTGAGTCATGCGAAGGCTCATGTGACGATCACTTCGCTTCACGAACCGACGTCATCAAAATCTCCGGAAGCTCTGTGGTCACAGACGTTCGATGTGGCAGAACTGGCCGCCGGAGCTGTGACGGACGTGTGTCCGATTTCGGTGCCTCTCACGAAGTTCTATGGTTCTGAGATCCACCAGCCGCAACAGCCCCAGCAGCTTGTGCTGAGCGTGACCCTGGAGTCTGCTGGTCAGCCGATCGCAATGAACGACTGGACTGTGTGGGTGACTCCGACGCCGCAGAAGCACCGTCCCGTGAAAGTGCATGAGGGTGTTTCGAAGGAGCTCTCCGAGTCGCTTCATCAGGCGTCTGCTTCGGCTGCGGCCGCACCTGCGGGCTCTGCAGGCGAACAATCGTCGCGTGGTGAGATTCAGGTGGCGTCGCGGTTTGATGCAGAACTTCTCGAGCAACTGGAGAACGGCGCGGATGTGCTCATGATTCCAGATGGCGAGCGAGGCAGCTTCCCGCTGAGTCAGCATTGGTTTCTTCGAGGCGGACCGATTCTTCATCCCGAGCTTGCTCCGCTGGACTTCATGCTCAACGATCTGCAGCACTTTGATCTGGCCGGTCCGGTTGTTCCGGACATTCAGTGGCTCAGTGAAATGCGTCCACTGGTGATGCTGTGGGACAACCACGATATCAAGACAGTGAAGACTCACGGACTGGTCTTTCAGACGCGTGTTGGCAAAGGCCGACTGATGGTGAGCACACTGAAGCATCACGGGTCAACCAACGCGGTCGGCGAATGGCTTCTGCATCGATGGCTCGCGGAACTGGACTCCGACTGGTCTGACGTTCCGGCGATGAAGGAAGAGACCGTGAATGCTCTTCGAGGCAAGCTGACGCAGCAAAAGATTGATCTCACCGATCAGCAGTGGCTGTTTCGAATCGATGCTGACAACAAGGGCGTTGAGCGTCGCTGGCAGAAGCCGGAACTTCCAGAACCAGCCGAATGGAAGCCGATGTCGATTGGAAAACACTGGGAAGGACTGGGCTATCCAACTCTGGACGGCTGGGCGTGGTATCGCATCACAGTGAAGTTGCCGGAAAGCTGGAACGGTCAGCCTGTCTACGTCTGTGTTGAAGGCGCGGATGATCACTATGAGCTGTATGTGAACGGCAGGCTGATGGGAACGGCGGGTGACATCGCCAGCAAAAAGACGGCCTTTGAAGAGCGCAGCAGCTTTGATGTTTCCAGTGCTGTGGCCGATGTTCCCGCAGTGGATGGCAAGCGAGAAGTGTCTGTGGTCTTCCGTGTCTACGACTGGTACGGTGCCGGAGGATTGTTCCGACCGATCTTTCTGAGCACCACTCCCATCAGTGCCTCAGCGGAGATGATTCGATGAAGCGGGCGCGAGCTTTGGGCCTGGCGGGCCTGCTGATTCTTCTTGTCGGAGCCGGAACAGCGTGGCTCTGGATCAAGGAAGATCCGCAGCAGATCTACGCGCGGGGCAGGGCAGCAGTGGCTCGCTCGGACTGGAGTGAAGTTCAGGAATGTCAGTCGGCACTGGCAAAGTATGACGAATGGAAGCCACATGCCCGATTGCTGGAAGGACATGTGCTGAAAGGCAGCGGCAGGCTGGAACAGGCCTTCGTCGTCTTCAGTGAAGCGAACAAGCATCCGGACACGCGCGGCGAATCCTACTACCAGGCCGCCTCGATTCTCTATGCCTCAAAGCAGTATCAGCAGGTTGTGCTGCTGTTGCGTCAGGTGCTGGAATGGAACCCTGATGACATTGAAGCGCATCGACTTTTGGCATCGGCCTGGTACGATCTGGGAGCAATGGAGCAGGCCATCAGCAGTCTTGAACAGGTCATACGTCTTGAGCCCAATGACTTTCGCCCGCACTACATGAAGGCCACGATCCTCCGGGATTTCGAACGCTTTGAAGATGCGTCTCTGGCATTCGAAGAAGCCGTCCGCCGCGCGCCGGAGGGCAAACCGGTCGCGGACGAAATTCGTTCGGCGTGGGGCGACTGCCTGATTCGACTTCGAAGATACGAAGAAGCGATGGTCGTGCTTGAGCCTGCCGGTGACTGGCCGGAAGTTCTGGCATGGCGTGCTCAGGCCTGCTTCAGTCTCCGTCGTTTTGAAGAAGCACAGCAGTTTGCAAATGCCGCGCTGCAGAAGGATCCTCTTCAGCCCGACGCGCTGCTGGTTGCTGCAATGACCAGTGAACGATCCGGCGATCCTCAGGCAGCAATCGCCATGCTTCAGAAGGGTCTGCAGAAGTATCCGAATGAACTTCGATACCATCACCGACTGGCTGACTTCTACGGAGCCGTTGGGAATGTTGACGAGGCCACGAAGTTTCGCAACCGCGCGGGTGAAATTGCGGACCTGCGTTCAAAGTTCTCCGCCGCGCATCAGGCGATGGTTCGCGATACAAACAATGCGGAGATGCGACTGCAGCTGGCGGAACTGGCAGAGTCTCTGGGAGAACCTGAGATGGCACGGTCCTGGTATGACGCCGCCATCAGCCTCGCGCCGGATGATCAAAAAGTGAGAACGGCCCGGGAGAATTTCCGGAAGGCCCACCCGGAACTCGATGCCCCGAACAACGCCGTCAAAGAACCCGCTCTTTCAGGTCCGCCGGTGTCGCAGGAATTCTGAACGGCCGGAATTCTGAACGGCCGGAATTCGGTGCTGTCGGACAATCCTGGAAGTTCACGCAACGAAATTAACACAATCTTAACAATTGGGCTGTTCACTTGTGTGGAGCGTGCTTTTAGCCCGAAAAGCGGGCGTTTCTTCACACAGGACCCACTCATGCTGACATTGAGGAAGTTTGTAGCCGTCACTGCGATGTGCTTTCTGGGAGTTGTCTCAGGCTGCACCGTTGAATCCGTTGATGCCCCAAAGGACAAGGGCGGTTCAGACGCACCGAAGACGGATGCGACCGGCGGTACCACGGAACGCCGAATTCAGGTCGACGGTTCGAGCACCGTGGCCAAGATTTCTGCTGCCGTGAAGGAACAGTTTGAAGGGAAATTCGCTGACACCAAAGTGCAGTTGAAGGTGACGGGCACCGGCACGGGATTCAAGGAAATGATTGCCGGGCGAATCGACATCGCGAATGCGTCTCGGCCTGTGAAGGATTCTGAGAAGGCTGACTGTGAGAAGGCTGGTATCGAACTGGTCGAGCTGAAGATTGCACTCGACGGCCTGACGGTCTGCGTCAATAAAGAGAATGACTGGGTTGATTCGATCACCGTTGCTCAGCTGAAGAAGATCTGGGCTCCGGGCAGCACCGTGAAGACATGGAAGGATGTCGATCCTGCCTGGCCGGACGTTCCGCTGGCACTGTTTGGGCCTGGTGAAGAATCCGGAACGTTTGACTACTTCACAGAAGTCATCAACGGCAAAGAAGATCAGATCACAGAAAACTACGGCGCGAGTGCTGACGACAACGTGACGATCACAGGCATCGCCGGAGAGAAGGGTGGCATGGGCTTCTTTGGCTGTGCATACTATTTCTCCAATCAGGACAAAGTGAAGGCTCTGAAGATTTCCGCAACAGACGATGCTGCAGCCGGGGTTGCTCCGACCGCGGAAGCCGTTCGTTCCGGAGAATACAAGCCGCTGTCGCGACCATTGTACATCTACGTGAAGAAGTCATCGCTCGAGCGTCCTGAAGTTCAGGACTTCGTCCGCTTCTTCCTGAATGATGGTCAGTCACAGGTCAGCACGGTTGGCTATGTGCCCCTGCACGACGACGAACTGAAAGCCAGCCGTGACGCTCTGGACGCGGCGCTGAAAAAGTAATCAAACGCCGGAACCTGGGCTTCGTGTGGGGCGACTCGCTTCGCACGAAGCCTTTTCTTTGTAGACTCTGGCCCTGTCAACACCGATGGCACGGATGGCCGCAAAGACAGTGAATGCAGTGGAGCTGAACTGGTCAGCCTGGTGACTGCAGCGTCTGTCGATCGAAACGCAGGCTGACTATGTCTGAAACGCCCGTCTCCTGGGCAACTCGCCGGCAGCATCGCAGGCATGAGACATTGATTCAATGGGCTCTGTTTTTCTGTGCTGCGCTGTCTGTGCTGACGACTGCGGCCATCATTATGGTGCTGCTGTCGAATGCTGTTTATGCACCGGGTGAAAAGACGGCCTTCTTCGAAAAAGTCTCGCTGTGGGAATTCTTCACGGGGACTCACTGGAAGCCAACCGACGGACCGGGTGGAAAGTATGGCATCTGGCCATTGCTGAGCGGAACCTTTCTGGTGGCCTTTGTCGCTGCCGCCGTCAGCATTCCTGCCGGTCTGGGTGCGGCGATCTACATGAGCGAATATGCGGATCCCAGGGAACGTGAATGGATCAAGCCCGTTCTGGAAGTGCTGGCCGGGATTCCTTCGGTCGTGTTCGGTTTCTTCGCCCTGAAATTCATAACGCCAGTTGTCCTGAAACCACTCTTTCAGTTTTTTGGCAGCGACATCGCCATCTTTAACAGTCTGAGTGCAGGTATTGTGGTGGGCATCATGGTGACGCCGCTGATTGCCTCGCTCAGCGAAGATGTGATCCGGTCGGTTCCTCGCAGTCTGCGTGAAGCCGCTTACGCTCTGGGAAGTACACGCTTCGACGTGTCGGCGAAAGTCGTTGTTCCTGCCGCACTGTCCGGAATTCTTGCATCCTTCCTGCTGGCGTTTTCGCGAGCCATTGGCGAAACCATGGCGGTCGCGATTGCCGCAGGAGGTAATCCCGTCTTCACGCTGAACCCTCTGCGAGGTGCTCAGACGATGACCGGCTTCATGGTGCACGCAAGCACCGGCGACAGCGCGGCTGATTCGATTAGCCGCATGAGTATGTATGCGGTGGGAATCACGCTGTTTGTCATCACGCTGATCATCAATCTGATCTCCGGCTGGATCCTTCGAAAGTATCGGGAGGTTTATCAATGAGCCTTCCGGAATCTCGAACGGGCGGAGTCAGCTTCACCTCCGGCGCAGACACCTACATTCGCCGCCGCCTGCTGATTTCACGAGTGTTCTCATGGGTCTGTCGGCTTGTGACGTACGCGTCCCTGATGGTTCTGCTGGTTCTGATCGGTTCGATCCTGTGGAGCAGTCTCGGTCGGTTATCGCCAAACTTTCTCTGGAATCATTATTCGATCGATCCCACGAAGAGCGGCATCCTGGCCGGGATCTGGGGATCATTCTGGCTGGTTCTGATGACCGCCGTGTTGTCGATTCCCATTGGAGTCGGTTCAGCGGTTTACCTGGAGGAGCTGGCAAAGGACAACTTCATCGTTCGAGTCATCAAGGTGAATCTTTCGAACCTGGCCGGTGTCCCTTCGATCGTCTACGGAATTCTGGGACTGACCGCGTTTCGACCGATGATGATGTTCATGCAGACTCTGTTTGACGGTCAGCATGCGATCAATGTGGCCGGGATGTTTCGAGTTCGCCTGATTCATTTGTCGATCTTTGACGGAAGCGTTCTGATCGGTGCGCTGACGATGAGTCTTGTCATCATGCCTACCGTGATCATCGCGTCTCAGGAAGCCCTGAGAGCAGTGCCGGCGTCGATTCGCGTCGCATCACTGGCTCTGGGAGCAACTCGCTGGCAGACCATCTGGCGTCAGGTGATCCCAGCCGCGCTGCCTGGGATTGCAACGGGCGTCATTCTGTCGGTTTCGCGAGCGATGGGAGAAGCCGCGCCGCTGATGATGATTGGCGTGCTGACGGTCACTTCGATGTGTCCGGGCGGAATTGAATCTCCGGTGCAGCTTGTGACAGAACCGTCACGACTGTTGAGTGTGCCGTTTGACCAGTTTACGGCCATGCCGGTGGAAATCTATGACTGGTCGAAGCAGCCGGATCCTCAGGACCGCTTCACTGCGGTTGCGGCCTCCGGCATTGTCGTGCTGCTGCTTGTTCTGCTGTCCATCAATGCGGTTGCCATGATTGTGCGAGCGCGGGCCAGCCGAAAGCTGCGTTGGTAGCAACAGGATTATTCACATGCCCGCCATCACATCAGCCATGTCCGTCCCGCCTTCAGTGCCGGGTGTCGATCGGAACCTCGACACGTCCGCACATGCGGCGGCGATTGATGTTCGCAATATGAATTTCTATTACGGCGAACATCAGGTGCTGTTCGACATCTCGCTGATGGTTCCGGAACGTTCAGTGACCGCACTGATCGGGCCGTCAGGATGCGGAAAGAGTACCTTTCTGCGAACACTGAATCGCATGAACGACCTGGTCGAAGGATCGCGATCGACAGGTGTCTGCCTTGTCGAAGGCCAGAACATCATGGATCCGGCGGTGGATGTCGTGCTGCTGCGAAAGCATGTCGGCATGGTGTTTCAGAAGTCGACTCCGTTCCCAAAGTCGATCTTCGAAAACGTGGCGTACGGTCCCCGAGTCGCCGGGGAAAAGAATCGTGCAGTGCTGGCGGATCTGGTGGAATCCTGCCTTCGCAAAGCTGCACTTTGGGATGAAGTCAAAGACCGACTGAACACATCAGCCATGGCACTGTCCGGCGGTCAGCAGCAGCGACTGTGTATTGCTCGCACACTGGCCACAAATCCTCGCATCATCCTGATGGACGAACCGGCTTCTGCTCTGGACCCGGCGAGTACCGACCGCATTGAAAATCTGATCGGCGAGCTGTGTGCGAATTACACGATCGTCATTGTGACTCACAACATGCAGCAGGCGTCCCGAGTCAGTCATCAGACCGCCTTCTTCTTCAAGGGGCGCCTGGTGGAAGTGGGACCCACGATGAAAATCTTCACGAGTCCTTCAGAGAAACAGACAGAAGACTATATCACCGGGCGATTCGGCTGATGGTGAAATGCCGAGCCGACGCTCGTTTTTCGACAGTCGGTTCTGCTTTCCGAAAAGACCGGGATCACGTAAGTTCCCGCAGGATTCTTAACACGATCTTAACAATTCAGGGCGATAGTTCGGCGGGAGTTTCTGCTCCGGCCGTCCGAAGAGAGTCAGGACTGATTCCATGACGATTCACTTTGTGCGGGAGATGGAGCACCTGCATCGCAGTATTCTGTCGATGTGCTCAGCTGTGGAAGAACTGATTCATGATTCCGTGGACGGATTGCGATCCGGACAGACGGAACTGGCTCAGGAACTTTCCGGCCGGGACGGTGAAGTGGACGAGTGGGATATTCGCATCGAAGAAGAGTGCCTCAAAATTCTGGCGCTCTACCATCCGGTCGCGAACGACCTTCGCCGCGTCACCGTGGTCATGAAGATCTGTGCAGAACTGGAGCGTGTTGCGGACCTTGCCGTCAGCATTGCCGAACGATCGGCAGGGATTGCGGCACATGGATCGTTTCCGATGCCTGAACGGCTGGCTGAAATGACTCGTGAAGCACTCAGCATGCTGCATGACAGTATTGACGCCTTCGTGGAGCAGAACCCTAATGCGGCTCGAAAGGTATGTCAGCGTGATGAGCACGTTGACCAGCTGAATCGTGATCTGATCGATGATGTCGTGACGGTCATGAAACAGCGACCTGAACTGATCGAACCCGGGCTGCATTTGTTTTCTGTTATCCGCCATGTGGAACGAGTGGCGGACCATGCGACGAATATTGCAGAGGATGTTGTTTACCTGGTCGAAGGTGCCATCATTCGGCATCCGCGACTGCCACGTCGAGCCGGTTCCAACAGGCTCGGTGGCGCAGAGTAGATGCTCCGTTGCTGAAAGGCAGCGCCTGTTCAATGCAGCCGACTATCCTTGTGATCGAAGATGAGCAGTCCATCGCGGATGTGATCATCTACAACCTGCAGAAAGAGGGATTCGCGGTTGTCTGGGAGCGTGAAGGACGATCCGGACTGGCTCGAGCCCAGTCGTTGCTTCCTGACCTTGTGGTTCTGGACCTGATGCTTCCCGGCATTGATGGATTGCAGATCTGCCGTGCTCTGAAAGCCGAACCGAAGACTCGCACGATTCCCGTCATGATGCTGACGGCTCGCAGCGCCGAAACCGATGAGATCGTTGGCTTCAATATGGGTGCCGACGACTATGTGACCAAGCCCTTCCGCGTTCAGCCTCTGATTCACCGCATCCGTGCTCTGCTGCGAAGAGTTGAAACCGCAGAGACCGGAAAGACGGTTCTGGAACTTCAAGGGCTGGAGATCGATCGGACAAACCATGTGGCCAAACTGCATGGGACTCCGATGGATCTGACGCCGACGGAGTTTCGGATGCTGTGGACTCTGATGTCGCAGCCAGGCCGCCCGTTCTCTCGCAATGAGCTGATGGAAACGTCACGCGGCGAGGATGCGAATTCTCTGGAACGCACGATCGACGTCCACGTGCGGTCTCTGCGAAAGAAGATGGGTGACACCGCGGATCTGATCGAAACCGTGCGAGGTGTTGGCTATCGCTTTGTCCGCAAGTAACGGACTTGTGCGTGGAAACGAAGGAAAAAAGCCTGGCGATGATCGCCAGGCTTTGCTTTTGTTCGGACAGTTTTCGCAGACGGTTTTAGCCCCAGAACTTTTCGCCGTGCCAGTTGATCGGCGGATGAGTTTCGACTTCGCAGTCGCCTTTGACGCGAGTCTGACAGGCCAGACGAACTTCTTTGCCCGGGTTGCTGATCATCTTCAGACCGAGCAGCGGGTTCAGCCACTTCCAGAGACGTTCGAGAATCCCCTTCTTTGAAACGTTCTCCTGCCCCTTGGCAATGACCACATTGCAACTGCAGCAGGTGCCCATGCCCATGCAGTTCACAACCGTGTGTGGCCCCGAGTAAAGCTGGACGCCATTCTTGCGTGCGACAGTGCGGAGGTCTTCACCTTCAGCGGCGTCGACAGTGAGCTTCTCGTTGACAAACTTGACCTTGGGCATAACGTCGGGCTTTCGGCAACCGGGACTGAAGGGCGAAAAGACGCCCCGAGATGGTAATTCTGCTCAGGATCCATTTCCAGACGGCCCTCCCCCGTCCCGACACTGAGAAGCGAAATCGAGCATTTTTCGAGTCCCGCTCGAGGCGAGCGGTTGGGCATCAGCAGCGTCAGCCCTCCGAGCACCACACCCGCGGAACACCGAATCTACGGAGCACAATCACAAACCGGCGGGCCGTTGGTCCGGAAATCACCGTCGCCCCAATTCCGGGCCAAAGGCCCATCAGTTTGCCTAGCCCAGCCCAACGGGCTGGGTAACAGCACCATCAACCCCATCAGGGCCAACGGCCCGGCCATTTGCAATACCGTCATGATTTGTGCTCCGGAGCCGCGGCGAGTGATGGTGACTCCGCATTTGATTGCGGAATCGATGACGCATCAGGCAACGCCAGGTTGAACCGGAACAAAATCGCAAACGGCCGGGCCGTTGGCCCGGGAAGCAGAGTCCATCGTCGGGGCAATCGTCAGGACCTCAGGACGACATGCGTCTGTAAAACGCGCGCTCTACGGTCACAGCATCTGCCATCAGGAGCTTGCCCGCTTTGCCGGTTCCCGTATCGAAGGGTAAACTCGCGTGACTCAAAAGTGTCCACGCGCTGTGTCCGCTGGTCAGCAAGGCACTCAGCAAGGCCGCCCGTTTGTCGTGGATCTTGCCAGAGATCCCGTGATGTGTGAGGTGCTGACGATGGGAACTCTGGCGAGTTCCACTACAGCACAACAACCTGCGAGCAAGATCACGAACAGAAGAACGGAATATGATCCCACGCATCATTCTCTTCGCATTGGCATTCGCTACATTTCAGGACAGTAGCAGCCGAGCCGACACACCTGCCCGGAAACCGAATATTCTCGTGATCTATTCGGACGATCATGGCTGGGCGGACCTGGGAATGCAGGGCGTTTACAAAGAGATTCGCACGCCGCATCTGGATCAGCTGGCGAAGGACGGCGTTCGGTTCACTCGCGGGTACGTTTCAGCGCCGCAGTGTGTCCCCTCGCGAGCCGGTTTGATTACGGGGCGATATCAACAACGCTTTGGAGTCGAAGACAACAACAAGGGCCCACTGCCACTGGACGAACTGACAATTGCCGAGCGACTGAAGCCCGCTGGTTACGTCAGTGGCTGGGTGGGAAAGAGCCATCTCGATATTCGCGGTGAAAAGGGACAAGGCAAAGAGTCGCGTCTCCTGCCCGAACATATGCCGCATCGACAGGGCTTCGACGAATATTTTCGCGGGGAACTTCGGCAATATCATGCTTCCCATGCGCTCGACGGGACTCCATTCGCTGATGCCCCTCATCTGGTCAATGACAATCGATTTCGCGTCGTCGTCCAAACGGAGGCCGCACTTTCGTTCCTCGATCGCCGTGCAAAACAATCGGAGCAGCCATGGTTTCTGTATCTCGCATGGTATGCGCCGCATGTTCCGCTGGAGTCACCAGAACCATGGTTCTCCCAAACGCCTGAACATCTTCCCAGGGAACGCCGACAGGCGCTGGCAATGATCGCTGCGATGGATGACGGTCTGGGACAGATTCGAGCCAGACTGAAGGCGATGGGGCAGGAGCAGGACACTCTGATCTTCTTCATCGGAGACAACGGGGCTCCGCTGAAAACAGGAGCGTGGAATGGTTCGCTGAATGGACCGCTTATCGGCGAAAAGGGAATGTTGACGGATGGGGGAGTGCGTGTGCCGTTTCTCGCTGCCTGGCCAGGCACGATTCCATCAGGCAAAGTGTTTGAACATCCTGTCATGAATCTGGATGTGGCTGCGACGGCGAATGCTGTTGCGGGTCTGGCATCAGATCTGACGCTGGACGGTGTCAACCTGATACCGTTCGTGACAGGATCGAATCAGGCTGCTCCACATGACACGCTGTACTGGCGCTGGCGTTCTCAGGCCGCCGTACTCGAGTTCCCGTGGAAGCTTATTCAGCTGGGCGATCACGAAAAATTCCTGTTCAATGTCACTCAGCCGGATGGAGAACTTGCCATTAACAATCGTCTGGCGGACCATCCGCAAATCGCCTCTCAGCTTGAAGCCAGGCTCAACGCATGGAGCGCCACACTAAAGCCACCGGGGCCGCCCGAATCAGACAATGGTCAGGACAACAGCTTCTTCGCTGCGCATGTCAGTAAGGCGGAAGCGATGCCGGCAGCACGCAAGGGCGTGAACCCTGAAGCGGGTTCCGTTCAGGGCTGGGTTTGTCGCAACGGAACGCTTAGCGTCAAAGACAGCGGGCTGGTCGTCACACCAGGTGCCGACGGAAAAGGAAGGACATTTCTTGCACACACGGGGCTGGACCTGGTCGGTCCGGCCACGCTCACTCTTCGATCTCTCCAGACAAAAGGAGGAAAGGCCACTGTGAGCTGGCGCGTGTCAGGTCAGCAGGACTTCAATGACCAGCAAGTGGCTTCGTTTGACTGGCCTTCCAGCAACGAGTGGACCGAAACAACCGTGGAGTTGCCTGTTCAGGGAAAACTCATTCACATCAGAATCACGCCACCTCGCATGGCAGGCGACCTGCAGCTCCAGTCAATCACCCTGCGCAGTTCCAGTGGTTCGCCGACGACATGGACATTCCGGGAGTAAACGCCAGGCCTGCCATCCCTCGATTCGCTGTTGACGTGACGAATTCGTTCGCTACACTGAAGTGACGAATTCTTTCGTCACGCAATCAGAACGCAGCAGGAGGACAGGCTTGTGGCCCGGCAGGTTTCCAGTCAGCCGACAGAGGTTGAGCTTCAGATTCTTCGGATTCTTTGGGATGACGGTCCGAGCATTGCGCGGCATATTCACAATGCCCTTCAGGCGGTGAAGAAAACCACGTATTCGACGACCGTCAAGATGCTGTCCGTCATGCTGGAAAAGGAACTTGTGCGACGCGATGACGAAGCATCGCCGCAGATTTACCGTGCTGCTATGAGTCGTGATTCCGCTGGCAAGCGGATTGTGAGAGACCTCGTCGAAAAGGTCTACGATGGAGCCGCCATGCATCTGGTCCTGCATGCACTCAAAGGGGCCACAGCCTCCAAAGAAGAACTGACAGAAGTGCGTCGACTGCTGGATGAAATGGACAAGGATTAAGCGGAAGGGCGCGAGCCCTCCGGTGAGTGTAAACAAAATAGCGGTAGGGCGCAAAGAACCAGGAACCAGAGAATATCCCATGAGCGCAATCGTCGAACGTATTGGCTGGCTGCTGGTTCATTCCCTCTGGCAGCTGACTTTGATTGGTCTGGTCGCCGGTGCCTTCGTGGCGCTGCTGCGAAAACACTCATCTCATTCGCGATACGGCATTCTGACCGGAGCGTTGCTGGTGATGGTTGCAAGCCCCGTGCTGACGTGGTGTGTGCTGCCGTCGGTTTCTGACTCGCGGGCCAATCTTGCGACCGAGTCCCTGCCGGACTCTGCGAATGTTCAGAGGACCACTGACGATCATGCCCTGCCGATGGCCACAGCCGTGATTGCTGTGCCGCCCGCGAACGTGGTTCCGAATCCGGCGTCAAAAGCCGATGCGCTGACTTCTGCAGTTCCTTCAGATGCTGCGGGTTCAACAGTTGCGCATATTTCCAGGACGTTGGATAGGGCGTTGCGGCCGTGGCTGTCGGCAATTGTGTCCGGGTGGTGCATCGGTGTGCTGCTGTTTTCTGTTCGCCCCGTGTGGGGCCTGATCTGTGTTCGACGTCTGTTGAGCACCGGAGTCTCCTCGGCGGGTCCCAGCGCGGAACGCTTACTGCATCGATTGTGTGAGCGGATGCGGATTCGTCAGCGAGTCACCATACTCGCTTCGTCGGTCGTGCGTTCCCCGGTCGTGGTTGGCTGCGTGCGTTCTGTGATTTTGGTTCCTGTCAGCCTGCTGGCCAGTATTCCCGCCGGCCAGCTGGAAGCGATCCTGGCTCACGAACTGGCCCACGTTCGGCGTTGGGACTATCTGGTAAACCTGTTTCATTCATTGATTGAGACCTTCTTCTTTTATCATCCGGTCGTCTGGTGGCTGTCGAATCGCATTCGAACGGAACGCGAAAACTGCTGTGATGATGTGGTCGTCGCAGTGCTTGGCAATCGGATCGAATACGGACGTGCGTTGCTCGCAGTGGAAGAATTCCGAGGCGCTGCAGCATCGCGGCTTGCGATGGGTCTCCGGGACGGATCACTCATCGCCCGTGTTCGTCGACTGATGGCACAGGACGGTCGAGAGAATCCGAGAAGTCCGGTCAGCGTAGTCGCCGCAACCCTTCTCGTCCTGGGAATTCTGATCACTCTGTTCTGGCCGACGACCCAAACGCGCGCTCAGGAAGGTCGCGAACCGAACGCATCGGTGGTGACCCAGGACAACAAAGCTCCCGCGGATGAAGAAACAAAGACCGCCAACGATCAAAAGAAGGCGGTGGGTGATTTCAACGAGATGAATCCGTTTGCTCATCTCACTCATCAGGACGCAGTGACATCCAAAGACGGCACCGTGGTGTCATCCAGTAAAGGCGGTCGCTGGAAGATCACCAGCGACGCGGATCTTCGAATTGACCAGGAAGTGTTTCACGGTGCCGATGTGATGACGACCGCCGTGCTCATCTGGCATGGTAACGACAATAAACCTGGGCGACATTGTCGTCTCCAGATGGCGGCCGACGCTTTTGCCAATCGCAATACCTTCACGGCGGTCTGGGAAACCGGGAAACCGGTCCTGTGGTTTGTGACTGGCTGGCCGAAGCAACGCGGTCTGCAGCAGGAACAGAAGGAACGAGTCAAAGCGGAGCAACTGCATTGCGTGGACTTCAGCGATCCCAGCTGCATCGTTGATCATTCCTATGATGGATGGCCCTCGGAGGGAGGCCCCAGCGAAGAATGTCGCGCTAAGCTGGACGCGGACTTTCTGATCGAGCCCAAAGGCAAGGAAACGTATCGTTACTACCATGGCAGCCTGCCAGGGAGCGAACCGTCAGAGCGCGACGTCCAGAAGATCCATGTGTTTCTTGACGCTGACCAGCGCTGCCGCGTGAGTAATCCGTGGGCCGATAATCCGCCGGAATCGTCGTGCTCGATTGCAACGCTCACCGAGACACTGTTGCCTGTCGTGGGGCGTTTTCGATCGTCTGACCAGGTCGGGCTTAATGGTCCGCTGCATGTGGTCGTCGGCTCGGCTCCAGATTATCCCGAAAGCGATTTGAAAGCGGTTCTTTCCGCGTGCAAGGCCACAGGAGTCCTTGTACCGCAGCCAGCGAAAGATGATCAGGCCGTGCGCCCGTGGCGAGCAATCGGGCGAGTCACAGACGGTGAAGGAAAACCGCTGGCCGGTGTCACCGTTCGCGCGATGACGGGGATCGGGACTCTTCGCATGAGCGGAAGTGGCATCACTGACGAGAACGGAAAGTATGACTTTCGATTTGGCTTTGGGATCCGTATGGCAAACGGCGAAGACGGAAAACCCTCCGCGCAGACTCAGGCGGCAATCATCTCTGTGCAGCTTGACGGGCACTTCGAGAAGACGTTCTGTCAGCAGGGAGACGGAATCGCCAGTTTCGAACCGCTGAGTGCAGAGGACGCAAAGCGATGGAGCGTTGAACCGAATCAGGTATTCCTTCCTGACAAGCCGCGGGAGATCAACTTCGTGATGCTTCCTGCCGCCCGATTTTCCGGCACGCTGATCGGGGAAGACGACCAGCCGCTGAAGGATTACTCGGTGTCGCTGACAGGTGACCAATTGCCTCCAGGGTCCGAAGTGATTGAGCAGGTTGTCACGGATGAAAATGGTCGTTTCGAGATCAAGCAGATTCCGACCACTGCACAGTATCAGATTCAGGTTCGCAAACCGCGTGCGGAGTTGCAGCCACCGTGGAACGATTCATGGGCCATTGGGCCGATCAAATTTGCGGATCCCGGTGAAAACGAACTGGTAACCATATCACCCGATCCTGATAAAGGACTCTTCAGTGGCATGATCGTCAAACGATTGCGGCTGAAGATCGTCGGTCCGGGTGTTCCCGGAAAGACGGCTCTGAAGAAAGGTCCGGATCTCGCTCGGGGCGAGAATTTGGTCGCTGATCATGCCGATGCTTCCGGCAAACTCGTGGCTGAATCTTTGACACTTGTTCTCAGCAATCAAATAGCGGAAGGGCGCAAGCCCTCCGGTGAAGACGGCAATCAAGCGGAAGAGCACAAGCCCTCCGGTGAGGACAAGCCATCTGAACCAGCGAAACCCAACGGTTCGTCTCACCCCAACGCCCCCAAACCGCCCGGCACAAACCCTGATTCGGCATGGCTTCGATTCTGCCCTGGAACGCAGATCGTCGAACACACCGATGCGGACTTTGTCTCCGGCGTTGTCGTCGATGAAGAAGGGCGACCGATCGCCGGATGCAGCGTGGAGCATCCGGGAATTGTGGGGCCTGAAACCGACGATCAAGGCAAGTTTCAATACAAGCAAAGCAAGCCGCATCGGACTTTGCTGCGAGCCTACCATCCGGATTATCGCCTTTGGCACGGCGCGCCTGTGCCTGGAGACGTTTTGAGGATTGTGCTTCAGAAGAAAGCAAAGCCTGATGCAGCGGACGGCATGAAAGCCATGACCGTACGAGTCATCGATTCGCAAACGGCCGCGCCCGTGAAGGGCGTGAAGGTCACGGCACGTCGGTACGAAGGACCGGAGAATGGCACGACAGCTGCGACAGCCACGACCGATCAGGAGGGCACCGCGATCCTGCGTGATCTCGAACGCATACAGCATCAACTGATGCTCAGCGCACATCAGCCGGTTCCCTATGTCGGCACCCTGGCCCATCCCAACAGTGATGAACTCGAAGTTGTGATGGTTGTCGATCGAGCATGCGAGCTGGTCCTTCGCGCGGTTGACAGTGAAACGGGCAAAGGGATTGCCGGAGTTCGCTTCGATCGCGAACGAGCACTCGCCGAACTCTGGGCCGAGCCGGTCGTCAGTGATATCCTGGGACCTCAACAGAACTCAGAGACACTGACCGACGCAGATGGCTACGCACGCTTCCTCGTTGGTTCTGCCACATGGAGTTACATGATTCTGAAGTATCCCGAAGGTTATGACTCCATCATCCCCATTGCTGAACGACAGGAAGTCGAGATCACAACGCCTGTCGGAGGCAAGGTCGAGTATACCTTCAGACTGGTTGGAGATGGCCGCGGTGCCGAAAAGGCAACGGCCTGGAAAACTCGCCGACCGGATTCGGTCACATCCGAATCTAACGAGACCGCCATGATTCTCGACGACGACTCGGTGCAGCTGAGCCTGCCGAGTCCGAACTGGTCAGCACCGACAATGAAGACTTACTTTGCAGAAGCGACTACGATCGGCTTGTTGCGTCTGGAGTTACTGCCTGATAGTCGTTTCAAAGATCGCCGACTTGGTCGCATGCCTGATCGAACACTCAAGTTGTTTGAAGTGAAACCATCGATCACTTCCGAAGATGGCACCTCTCGCACTTTTGACTGGGACACGTGTTCGAACCTGCAAACTCCCGAAGATGACGAGTGCTCTTCACTGATTGACCACGCGACCGATACCGGCTGGACGGTACCTCCTCTGGCGAAAGATCAGGCCGCGCATGAATTGATCTTTCAGCTCAAGACGCCGTTGAAGCTCGAGGCAGGTGAGACACTTGCGGTCGAACTCGATTCCGGCGGCAGCGACGAACTGGACACGATCGCCCGGTTCCGCGTGTCGTTTCCAACGCGCGGAGAACCGATGAAGGCAGATCAATCGTCTCTGGAAGACGCAGCGCTTCAATCCCGGCTGGCGATCTTTGCCAACTCCGACAAGGGGCAAGTCCATGCGGAAGAAGATCAGCAATTCGAGAAGGCCGCGAAGGCTTTTATCACCGCGTTGTCGTCAAAAGACCCGGACGGCATGTTTCCGCATTGTTCGGTTCCGTGGTGCTATCAGGATGAGTTGATTGGTGACGTTGCTGCCGTACGAGCGCGCCTGGGTGAAATCAGCGTTCCCGGCGCGTTCGCACTTGCCGAGAAAAAGAAATACCTCTTACTTCATACGCTGGAAGATCTTGAACTTCTGCTGAAAAAGAAGACGCCCGTCGAAGCCCGCAAGGTTTGGGCCGAACAACTCGCAGGAACCTCACGGATCGCTGTCGTATCGGGTGGACCGATGCTGCTGGCCATCTCACTGCGAAAAACCGAGCAGAATCATTTGGCCAGCGGTATCCTGTTCGCCTATTTCCCGAAGGAGAATGACGCTCTGTTGAAAGCCATCAATGAAGGGCGTTCTCAACGAGTCAATCGTGACTGAGCAACCAGCGGGCAACGATTCGGGTGACCGGGGTTCTGGTGTTATCATGTCATTCGCCGTCATACCGACCGATAGCGCGTTCATTGGAAACTGGCGGTGGAGGGCAATCCTCAAGAAAATGTGACATCGCGTGCAAGAAATCGGCATCGCGTGTGACTTGATTATGAGAAGATCCACCGACATGTCCGCGAGGCCGCATGAATCCCAGTCCGCCAGAAACCCGAGCCAGCCTGATTCTGCGTCTGAAAGACGCGGCGGATGTGGCGGCTTGGGATGAAGTGGCGGCGATTTATGGTCCACTGGTGTTTCGGCTGGCTGTGCGACAAGGTCTGCAAGCCGCCGACGCGGATGATGTGGTTCAGGAAGTTTTTGCGGCGGTTGCTTCGTCCGTGACAAAGTGGGTGGAACAACCGCAACGCGGGCGGTTTCGAAGCTGGCTGCTCACGATTGCCCGCAATATCGCGATCAATGTACTGACTCGTCGACCTCCCGGCAGCGTTGGGCGCGGCGGCGAAGAAGCGATCGACACATTGGCCAGTCTTCCAGCACCGGCCGGACAGTTTTCAAGTCAGTTTGATCTCGAATATCAGCAGGAAGTTTACCGCTGGGCTGCCGAGCAGGTGCGCGAGTCGGTCGCAAGAGTCACGTGGGACGCATTTCATGTGACGCACATGGAAGGAGTCTCGATCGCCGACGCAGCAAAGCAATTGGGAATCAGCGTCGGCAGCGTCTACATCGCCCGCAGTCGCTTGATGAGTCGCCTCCGGGAGCTTGCCAAACAGTTTGAGGTCTCGGAATGAAACACGATAGCACAACATGCTCTGACGATCGACTGCGGTGCCTGCTGCAGTGCGACGAAGACAGCGACGAGTCGCGGTTGTCTGCACTGCATGTCGACCAGTGCCCCCGTTGTCAGTTGCGGCTCGAAGAACTGGCCGCAGAACCAGCAGAGTGGCGCATTGTGAAGCACAGCCTGTTGCCCGGTGCGGATGAAGATGGTCGTAAATTCGATGCCCGCTGTGAACGTCCTTGGGTACGAGCACGCTGGCAGCGACATCCAACCGCGTGGACTGATTCGATGGCGCGGCAGCTGCTTTCCTCGCCCTCGCATCCAGAGATGCTGGGGCGGATTGGACGCTACGAAGTCGAACGCCTGATTGGCGTCGGTGGCATGGGAGTCGTCTTCAAAGCCTTTGATACGGAGCTGAATCGTCCGGTCGCAGTCAAAGTACTCGCACCGTATCTGGCTGGCAGCGGGGCAGCTCGCAAGCGGTTTGCTCGCGAGGCCCGTGCGGCAGCAGCTGTGGTTCATGAACATGTCGTCGCGATTCACAATGTGGAAACAGATGGCGAATCGCCGTTTCTCGTCATGCCGTACGTGGCCGGGGAATCGCTGCAACAACGGATTGATCGCGATGGACCATTGGAACTCTGCGAGATCCTGCGCATCGCCATGCAGACCGCGTCGGGACTGGCCGCCGCACATGCACAGGGACTTGTACATCGCGACGTGAAGCCTTCGAATATTCTTCTGGAACAGGGCATTGAACGTACGTTGTTGACTGATTTTGGTCTCGCCCGAGCCAGTGACGATGCCAGTTTGACTCACACCGGCTATCACCCCGGCACGCCGCAGTACATGTCTCCCGAACAGGCACGGGGCGACGCAGTTGATGCCCGCAGCGATTTGTTCAGCCTGGGGAGCGTAATCTACACGATGTGTACCGGTCGCCCGCCGTTTCGAGCAGAGACCAATTACGGCGTACTGCGGCGGATCACTGACAACGAACCTCGTCAGATTCGTGAAGTGAATCCGGCGATTCCGGAATGGCTCGAAGGGATCGTCAACAAGCTGCTGGCCAAAGATGTCTCGCAACGATTTCAATCGGCTCAGGAGATCGCTCATTTACTCGAGCAATGCCTGGCTCATGTACAGCAACCGACGGCGGTGGCATTGCCAAAGGAATGCCGCAAACCAAATAGCGGAAGGGCGCGAGCCCTCCGATCCTTGTTAGTCGGGGCGACACCGGAGGGCTTGCGCCCTTCCGCTATTTGGGGACGCCGCATCGTCGGATTGGTTGCGGTCGGTGCGATGATCTCTTTTGCGGCATTTGTGCTCCAGAATTTCACGGCACGCCGTGAGCCGTTCAATGATGCGAAGTCCGCCGCGATGACAACGGAGTCCACACCGGAGGGCTCGCGCCCTACCGCTACATATCGCGAGTCCACACCGGAGGGCTCGCGCCCTTCCGCTAACTTTGCATGGGACGCCAATGACTCAGATATCAGTGCCTTCTCTCGCGATCTTGTCCCACTCGAATCTCGTTCTCAACAGTTGTGGGACAAGTCTCCCGCGATGGATAAGGAGTAACCTCATGGTTCATCGTCATCGTACTTTGCTGGCGCAATTCTTGTGGACGGTACTGTTGCTGGCTGGCACCACAAGTCGACTGCCCGCGCAGGAGCAGACGCTCGGATCCGAGTCGGAAGGCGATCAAAGCCAGGCCACGACGGCGGAGGTCGTTTCCCTGCCCGGGATTACCGGGAAGGCAACGCCGACTGCCGAACTACAGGCTCCTGATCTGGAACGGTTGCTGACCCATCTGGAGGCGTTTCGTAAAGCCCATACGCCATTTCACATCCGGCATCGCGAAGTCATCAAGCTCCGCAATGCGAGTGAAGTCAAGGCACTTGAGTCGATGGGTCTCCCACCAGGCATGCTCCTTGATACCGAATATGAGTCCGCGTTCTGGGACAATCGTTCCTGGCGACGATGCCTGAGTCTCGGAGTCGACGGGGAACAGGCCAGCGACAAGCGTTCCAAGGGTGATCGCGAAGGAACTGCGGGGCTCGACGTTCCGTTCGCACTGCTGGGCGTCTTCATCGAACCCAAACCCGAAAACTGCAAGTTGACGTTCGATGACATCTTTCCGCACATCACAACCACGTCCGATGAGCATAAGGACCACATTGAACTGTGGATGTTTCCCGTCAGTGGCCACTGGATTCCCAAACGTCTCCGGATCACGCCGGAAGATAAGGAAGAGCCTGTCGTAGATTGGGAAGTCCATCACATCGAGGTGTTCGGCAAGGACAGACCGCCACAGATTATTGACGGCGAAGGACGGTGGACTGTTCGTAACAGCGAACAGCAAACAACCATCACAAGCGAGTTTTTCATCACGAAGGCCCTTTATGGTGACGACGTTGTGCCGGGTGAGATCGATGCGTCACTGATGCCGATCCCTGCGCCGCCGGCCCAGGCAGCAAATCATCCTGGGACTGAGGTCGGAAATGAGCTGCCAGCGATCATCATTGACACGGCCTATTCCGATATTGATCGCTCCCAGATCATCCGCGAATTGGTTGAAGCACTGGAGCAAGAAGGGCTGTGCAAACGCGAGAAGTTCAACCATTCCACGGAACGCTTGTTTCGGTCAGCGCTGTTGCATCACGACCCCAGGACTTCGATTGACAATGTCATCCATCTCGTGCGGACACTCAAGTCGCAGGGTGTGCAGAGGATGATCGTCCGCGAGGATCGGGAATCCGGATCAAGTTCCATTTTCGTCAATTGCCCTGCCGGCACGTCCCAGCAGGACGTAAACGCAATTCGTGCGAGTCTGGAGAAGATTGGAGGATTCGGATTCGATGTATTTGTCGACAACGAATCTGCACCGAGGGAAATTGAGTCCTCGCTGGCGTCGGCTCCCGTTGCAGCAGTTGTGGCACCAGGTCCCGCACAGGAAGTGCAGACTCGTATCCCGGATGGCCAGGAAAAGACACTGACGCCTATTGTCCCAACTATGGAGCCAGCGCCTGACAACGCGGCACGTGTCGACAAACCAATCACGGATCCCTCAGGAGATCAATCGACCAGCAATTCAGGGCCGCTTGCCGTCAGAATTCTTGATGGACGGGAAGACCGGGAATTTCTGGGCCAACTGGAAGGGCTACAAGCAGAAGGCATCATTGCAGTTTGCGACGATCCGACTGCGACGGGAGACATCATACTGACAATCGACGGTCCTCCGTTGATGGATTCAAAGCAGTTTCAGGATCTGCTGCGCGGCATCTCTCAGCTGCGGCTGCCCTCCTGTCTTGTGTATGTAAAACCTCAGCCACGGACCGATCCTCGACAAGACAGCGTGGTGCAGATCAGTACTCGGCCGGAGGTGAGTTTTGCCGATGTCGCCCGTGTGGTTGACCTTGTTAAAAGCAAGCCACGGATTGCCTTCCTGCTTCGGCAATCTGAGGCAGCGCCTCCGCAAACGAAGACGGAGGAGCTTCGCGTTCTTGCACTGAAACACGTACGGGCCTCGGAAGCGGCCAGGGTTGTCGAGCAGATGTACGAAAAGGCGCTGTCAGTCGCAGTGGCTGAGCGGACAAATTCGTTAATCGTCCGTGGCACTCGACCGGCCGTGGAGGAAGCTGCAGCCCTGTTGGAGCGGCTCGATAGGCAAGTGCCGAAGACCGAGCCAGTCAATAGTAGTGCCCGCGGCGACGGAACAGGGCATCGAGTGAATGTGCCGGCCCTTGGACCGGACCCTCTTGCGGTTGATTCTTCAGTGCAAGTTCGTGGAGACGGTCAGGCCTTCACCTTCTCACTCGGATTCAGTGGGCAAAGTGCCGACGACCTGCAACGACAATACGATGCTCTCGAACAACGAGCCCAAAGTCTGTCCGACCAATTGCGAAAGCCGCTCCCCGATCCCGCGACGGGCGAGACACTGAGGTCCCAGCTGCGTGACACCGTGCGTCAGTCGTTTGAAACTCGACAGAATCTCCAGCGTGCCGAGCTGGCCGAATTCGCTAAACGCTTACAGAGCATCCGGCAGTCGATCGAGATGCGGGAACAGATCAGCCAGCAGATCATCGACCGCCGCGTTCAGGAACTGCTCGACCCTAACCTGAAGTGGGAAACGTCTGAAGCAAATAGCGGAAGGGCGCAAGCCCTCCGGTCTGCATCACCTGATTCTTCGGTTGGAGTATCATCACGCTTCGGAGCAGCACGTGACACTACTGCGGGCGAAACCCAAACGGTTCAGATCAAATTCGACAGCCGGAAACTCGGCAAAGTCGAATGGCTCTCGGAGCCGGGAAGCGTCAGGGTTGATGGCTTTGGCGATGGACGCATTAATGCGAAGTACGGTGAGCGAATCCGCATGCGGCTTTCGGATCTCCCTGGGCGGGAAGACGCCATCGTGTTTCTAAGTCTTGAGGTGTCCGACGACCCGGAAGTCGAATTGCAGAGACACGAAGTCGTCAATCCGTCGGCCGTTCTTTCTCGCAATGCAGTTCCGCTGGAGGTTACGAGCGACGACCTGGATCAGGTGATCAGCGGAAATTTGGTTACGAAAGTCATCTATTTGCCGCATGTCCTTAAGAGTGAAGCACTGTTCGAAACCCTTGTCAGCACGCGTCTTGAGCCAAACGTCAACATCTTTGAATTGGCGCGAGAAAAAGGAGGTACTGTTGCAATCGTCAGAATGTCTAACCGCCCGAGCAGTGGAAACGCGGCATTGGAAATTCGCCCAGTCCCGAATGAGACGCTCACATGGAATCTGATGCCGCGACAGCGTTCCCACACCATTGGCAAACTGGTTCTTGTGTTCTTTCAGGACAAGTCGCGTCGAGCAGTGCCGTGCGTGCCAGTCAGGACGCGCAACGAATCGTTTGTGATCACCATGGGACCCGCAACGGTCGTGCCTGATGGAACACCGCACGCCATCGATCGCTGTTTCGTCGAATGGGACGGAAGTGCTCCCATCGAGGTTGTCTATGACGATCGCAGCACAGAAGAGTTCTCGCTGTATCGGCTGGTGACAGACTCGCAACTGCCCGAGTCGGTGCAGGTGATTCCGGGAACCGCGCCGGCGGAGAATGCTGAGTTGCAGGGAGGTTTCGATCCCAGACTGGAGATCGGAGCTCCGTTGACCGCGCTGACGATGGGAGCGCAGGCAAAGTTCTCGGAAACGTCAGTGCATGTGACGGCGGTCAATGTGATGCAGAACTTTCGGCTGGCGACTCACAACGTGGATCGTAACTACAAGGCTCTGTTCGCTGTTGATGCGGCCCTGCCGGAAGGAACTCCGATCTTCCATGACGGCGAACTGATGGGACTGACGATCCTGGGAAGCCGGTTCATCGGTGAAGAAGCCGGCCGATCGTTTGTCGTGCCCGCGACCCGCTTGCGAGAATTCTGCCACACGCTCCAAAACACTGAAAACCGAACACTGAAAAACGAAAACCCTTAAGGCAACTCGCGAATCCGCAGCCGGCGGAACTGGATCGGGGAGCCTTCGCTTTCGAGGCACAGAAAGCCGTGGGCGGGGTCGCAGCCGGTGCCGCCGGAGACTTCTTCGCCGTTGACCCACAGACGCACTTCGCCGTTGATGGCTCGAATGTAGTAGTGGTTCCAGTGACCATGACCAAAGGCCATGTGGCGTCGAGGATAGCTGCGACTTCCATCCGGTGACGTCGGAGGAAACGGCGTCATCTTGACTCCTACCGGGAACACATCACCGTTCGTTCCAAACCAGTCCGTCTTTGAACCATTGGCTTTCATACGGTCCGTGAAGGAATGATCCAGCACCTGCACTTCGATTCCCTGAGGCAGTCCGGGCTTGCCGGCCGTGGTCAGTCGTTCGATAGATTCCGGTGTTATCCAGACAAACACGCCACTGTTGCCGCCTGGCTTTTCGTGCATCCATTCGACGACCAGTTCAAAATTGCGGAAGGGCGCCTGAGTCCGAAGAACGCTGACGGGTTGTCCTGTGCAATGCAGGACTCCATCCTTCCAGCTCCATGTGTCGTCCGCACTATTGACGCGAGCAAAATCCGCTTCGGTCAGACTTCGCCAGCCAGGCTGAGTATCATCGATGACGGCTCGAACGGGATGCGAGTAAGTCACCGCGGTAGATGTTGTCCATGCGGTATCGTTCGGCTTCATCCCGGTCTTCAACCCGCCGGCACCAGCCGGTCCTGGTTCGTATTCACCAGTGATCGCGACATCCGCATACGGATCGATCTGATCTTCCATGCTCATGCACCAGTAACAGGCGTTTGTCAGCATGCGTCGAAAGTCTTCAATCCGAAACGCATCGCCGTGTCCCATCGTTGTCGTGAAGACTCGAGCGGCTTTCCCGGAAGCACCGGTGTATGACTTCGTCCATGCGATCGGTACGCGTGGCTTCTCAGCAACCGGCGGATCGGAAGATGTCCAGCCGGTCAATGGCTGACCCAGTAGAAGAGGTTCGCTGTCGCCTTCCAGCTTCTCGCTGATTCCATAAACATCGTCCGGAATCCAGAAGCTGCGCTGAACGCCACGGAAGATCGGATGACTGCCTGCGAAGTTGATGATGTCACAGCGAGTACTCTCGACGAGGTTCTTGCCGTAGTGCGAAACCCATGTTTCGCCCAGCACGCTTCGTCCCCAGCCGCCAGCCGGATCTTTGCTTGCGGAATCGTACTTTGCATAGGGACTGTCGAGCCGCTTTGAGTATCGAAACGGATGCGTGGCGTTGCGAATACCAATGATGGGTCGACCAGATTCCGTGTAGTCCACGATGTGCTTCATCTGCTCATCCGGCAGTTCACGCCAGCGCAGGAATGCCACCAGAAGATCGGCCGTCTGCAGCGCCTCAAGTCCCGGAATGTTGTTGTTGACTCGAGGATCAATCGTTCCCGTCGCCGGATCGATGGCAAACAGAACCGTGCATCGAAAACCGTGTCGGGACAAAATGCGAGCCATCATGGGCATCGACAGCTCGGATCGATACGACTCTTCCGCCGCGATCAGAACAACGTGCTTCCCCTTGCCAGGACCTTCACCGCCCGGATACGTCAGCCAATCCTCTGCCTGAACCGAGAAAGGCTGACAGGCCAGCATGCTCAACAGGAACGGAACAATCGCCAGTCGACTTGATTGCATCATGACATTTCAACCCAGCAGCAGGATTCGGCCAGTGGAAAACTGCGGCGTACTGTAGCAACAGAGTCGAGACGTGAGGAGCGATTGACAAATAGCGGAAGGGCGCGAACCCTCCGGTGAGATTGCGATTTGAATTCACCAGACGGCTCGCGCCGTTCCGCTAACGGAGTACAGTTGCAATCGGAAGACGACACGTGCTTCCGCCGATTAAGCAACGCAAGAACCGCACTTCCGGGCCAAAGGTCCAGCCGTTTGCCTGGCCCAGCCCAACGGGCTGGGTAACAATGCCATAGAAACCATCAGGGCCAACGGCCCGGCAGTTTGCTACTGGCGACTGCCGACGTAACGATCGCTCCAGGGTGCATATCGCAATGCGGGGAATTTAAAACAACGGTCGATCGGAAATTGAATACCGGGCAACGGCCGGGCCGTTGGCCCTCATCTTGATGACTACCGATAGTCCGAAACCGGGCGTGGCTTCACTCCAAGTTCTTCGTAGTTGAAGCCGCTTTCGAGCGGCTCGTACGTGCCGATGATCTCGACGCTGCGATCTGCGGAGATGGCGGATTCCAGACCCATGCCCCAGTAGGCCGCGTTGATGATCAGACGACGAAGGCCCGCATTCTTGAGGTCGGTGCCGCTTCCCATGGTGCAGTGAAAGATACGTGCTGACTTGCCGGTGCTGGTTTTCCATGGCTTGACCCAGGCCACTGGAAGCGGCTCGAGCTCTTTGTTTGGCAGGTCTTCGGGCTTGCGGCCCATCAGTGGCTGGCCCCAGACGAGTGCGGTGCAGTCGGCGGGCAGGCTCGTGCCTTCTTTATAGGTGCGATATACGTCCGAGTCGCCCCAGATGTCGGTGACACCGATCAGAATGGGATGCTGAGTCTGGTCTTTGTCAAAACTGCCTCGAGTCGAATCGGCGTGCCAGCGTCCATGATGATTCAAAAACGTGCCGCCCAGAACGTCTTCTCCCCAGCGAACCTGCTTACCATCGATCTTGTATGGCAATGGTCCTCGGAAACCATGATTGGCAGTGCGAAGAGCAATGATCGGCTTTCCGGAATCGACATACCGAACGATCTGTTCCTGTTCGGCGCGCGGCAGTGTGAGCAGCCGAGTCAGAAAGATCACGAGGTCCGCTGACTCCAGCTTTTCCAGTCCCGGAATATGGTGTTCCCGGAACTCTGCTTCCTTCCCCTTCTCCGGATAAACGGGCATCGTGGGATCGACGTTGCCTTGTTCATTGACGCCAAACAACACCGTGCAGTCGAAGCCATGATGCGTACTGAGCACCTTCGCGAGCATTGGCATGGACTGCTCACTGCGATACTCCTGCTCCGCGGCGATGAGAACAATGTGCTTCCCCTTCCCCGGACCGTCACCTCCCGGATAAGTCAGCCACTTCGCATCCTCCGACACCGCCTGCGCGAAAGCCTGAACGCACTGCGACAAACACAGAAAGAAGAACAAGGTTCGTTTCATGACAATCGTTTCAAACAAAGGATGAGCAGATTACGAGCGGCCATCATGGCGGCAGAAGAATCATGGCAGGAGAATAATGGCGTTGCCATCCTTCTGACTTCGTGACCCTGCCATAACAACAAACCGGTCATTGAAGAGCGTTCGCTGTTCGCAATCGCAGGGAGTGGAACCGCGAATTTACGCGAATCGGCGCGAATAATCGCAGGGAGGGAATGAGCTGTAGACTGTCGCCCTTGATGCCGCAAGTTCTCTCAGGAGTTCTTGTGTGCTTGATTCGCGTCCATTCGCGTGAATTCGCGGTTCAATCCCGTGATTCTCTGTCCTTCCGGTTCTCCTGGCCAGCGGCCGGAAATGGTATAGTGCGATGGATCTTGGCGGTTCAAAAGGACATCTGGAGTTCTCAGGATGATGGGAAAGTCTCGACTGGAGGCGTTCAGTGATGGGGTGCTGGCGATCATCATTACGATCATGGTGTTGGAATTGAAGGTTCCGGCCGGCGATGACCTCACGGCTCTCACGCCGCTGATTCCGGTGCTCCTCAGTTATGTTCTGAGCTTTGCCTATGTCGGAATCTACTGGAACAATCACCATCACATGCTTCAGGCCAGCAGGCGAGTCACGGGTGGAGTTTTGCTCGCCAATCTGAATCTGCTGTTCTGGCTTTCTCTGCTGCCCTTTGCAACGGCATGGATTGGCAGGAATCACTATGCACGGGTGCCAGGAATTCTCTACGGAGGCGTCCTGCTGGCGTCTGCTCTGGCCTACTGGATTCTTCAGCAGGTCATCATCCTGTCAGAAGGTAAATCCTCAACACTGGCCCGTGCTGTGGGCAGTGACTGGAAAGGCAAGGCATCGCTGATGGCTTACACCATTGCCATCGCCGTCACGTTCGTCAGCCCCATCGCAGCACAGATCATCTACGCAGGGGTTGCGCTGCTTTGGCTGATACCCGATCGTCGCATTGAGACACAGTTACATCAGAATTCCTGAACCCAGCAGACTTCAAACCGTCAATTGAAGTCCCGCACCTCTCCTGAAAGAACACACCTGCAATGACTCCTTTTCTTCGGTCCCTATTCGCCATCTCCATTCTGGCCTGTTCAGTTCTTGCTGAAGGTGCTGAGAAGCCGAACATCCTGGTCATTGTCAGTGATGACCAGGGCTATGCCGATGCCGGATTTCAGGGAAGCCGAGATCTGAAGACTCCTCATCTGGATGCCCTCGCGGCTTCCGGCGTGCGCTGTGTCAGCGGTTATGTCACGTATCCTGTGTGTTCGCCATCTCGAGCCGGTTTGCTGACGGGACGATATCAGGCAAGGTTCGGGCATGAGAATAATCCTGTCTATGATCCACTTGACGAGAAGGAAGGTCTGCCACTGTCGGAGACTCTGCTTCCGCAGGTATTGAAATCTGTAGGTTACAGAACAGCGTGGATTGGAAAATGGCACCTGGGATCCGCTCCGCAGTTCGTTCCATGGGCACGAGGCTTTGATGAGTCGTTTGGTTTCATTGGCGGAGGTCATCGCTTCACCGGATGGAAGCCCAATGAGCGACAATACACACTTCCGCTCCTGCGCAATGGACTCAGCATCACAGACGTGCCGGAGCATCTGACGACAGCGTTTGGAAACAAAGCGGCGGACTTTGTGCGACGCACGACGGAGACACCATGGTTGCTGTATCTTCCCTTCAATGCACCGCACACGCCCCATGAGCCTTCGGAAGAAAGACTGAGTCAGTTTGGTCACATTCAGAATGAACAACGAAGAAAATATGCTGCTCAAATCAGCTTGCTGGATGATGCAATCGGAAGCGTTCTGACCGCGCTGGACGAAACTCGGCAGAGAGAACGGACGCTCGTCTTTTTCTTCAGCGACAATGGTGGTCAGACGGCTTCCAGTTCCGACAATGGTGTCCTGCGTGACCGCAAAGGAACATTGTATGAAGGCGGCGTTCGAGTTCCGTTTCTTGTGAGTTGGCCTGGGACGATTCCTTCCGGAAAAGAGTACCTCCAGCCAGTTTCCACGCTGGATGTCTTTGCCACGTCGCTTTCTGTTGCAGGAATTGCGAGGCCGACCGACAGGCCTCTGGACGGCGTCGATCTGTTGCCGTATCTCAGGGGAAACGATTCCAGCGCACCGCACAAACAGCTGTTCTGGCGTATGGCCGGGAAAAAGTCGTTTGCGGTTCGGGAAGGAAATTGGAAACTCATTCGGAACGGAGCTGCCCCAGACGAATTGTACGATCTCTCAACGGACATCAGTGAGAAGACCAATGTGGCATCGTCCCACAGGGAGTTAGCCACACGACTGGCTGCTGACCTTGATGCATGGAACAGGGAACTCATTGATCCGGTCTTTCCCGGCAGCTCTGTGAAGAGTGAAGACTGGGGACCTGGGGGAGCGAATCAGAAGGCTGTCCAGAAAAAGAAAAAGGCCGGAAAGTAGTATGAAGTCTGTCTCAACCTGTCCGAGTCGTCGCCGTGCGAAGCCTTTGACCATAATCCTGCTTGTGTTCATATCCCTTGCCTGCCAGCGGGCCAGTTCTGCAGCAGATGACTCGCAACTGCTTCGAACGAAGGACAAAAGGCGTCCCAATGTCCTGTTCATCGCAGTCGATGACATGCGCTGTGAGCTGGGATGTTACGGAGCAGCGCATGTGAAGTCTCCGAACATTGATCGGCTGGCGGCTTCGGGTGTGCTGTTTCAAAGAGCTTACTGCCAGCAGGCCGTGTGCAATCCGTCGCGAGTTTCATTGTTGACCGGTCTGCGGCCTGACACCACGCGAGTCTGGGATCTGGTCACTGAGATGCGGTCGGTGATGCCGGAAGTCGTAACGCTGTCGCAGTACTTTCGTCAGAACGGCTATCGCTCGGTCGCCTATGGAAAGATCTTCCACAATCCCTTTCCCGACGCCGCTTCCTGGGATGAACCGACTCATAACGCGCAGGGAGTCGTGGCGTATTCGGAACAGAATCGTCAGCGTCTGGCGGCCTGGCGTCAGCAGATGCGCAGCGAGGGAAAGTCTGAGGAAGCGATTGAACGCATGCGAGGACCTGCGTCGGAGATTCAGGAGCAGCCGGATGAGATGAATTTCGACGGCCGGCAGACCTCCGATGCGCTCGGCAAAATGAAGGAGCTGGCAGCCGGGGAGTCACCATTCTTTCTGGCCGTGGGCTACATTCGGCCACATCTTCCTTTCATTACGCCAAAGCCCTATTGGGATTTGTACGATCGAGCATCATTGCCACTGGCTGCGAATCCACAACGTCCGAATGGGATGCCGGCTGTGGCGTTCGGTGATCGCAATCTCGGTGGCTTCTATGAGCTGCGGGGATACATGGACTATGCCGGCGCTCCGTCTCCGCTTGAGCAGACTCTGAGCGAAGAACAGCAGCGAGAGCTTCGCCATGGATATTACGCATCGATCTCCTTCATCGATGCTCAGGTCGGTCGCCTGCTGGCCGGGCTGGATGAACTCGGCCTGTCCGACAACACCATCGTTGTGCTCTGGAGCGATCATGGCTGGAAACTGGGTGAACATGGAAGCTGGTGCAAGCAGACTCTTTTCGAACTCGACACTCACGCACCTCTGATGATCCGTGCACCGGGTGCAAAGGCGAACGGAACCAGCACTCAGGCGATTACCGAGTTCGTTGATATCTATCCGACACTGTGCGAACTGGCGGGCCTGCCAGTGCCCTCAACGTTGGAAGGTCGAAGCCTGAAGCCACTGCTGGATGGGGCGACGACGACGGTTAAAGACGCCGCCTTCAGTCAGTTTCCGCGCAAGCAGGATGGACGTGACTACATGGGCTACGCGATGAGGACGCAGCGATATCGCTACATTGAATGGCTGGATGCTCAGAGCGGAGAAGTCTTTGCTCGCGAACTTTACGACCACGACACGGATCCGGCGGAAGATCAGAACATTGCTGATCAGCCGGAGCATACGGCCTTGCTGACGGAGCTCAACGCAACGATGTGGCAGATTCTGAAGCGGCCGGCATTTCCACATCCTCAGCTTCAGTCGGCGCCATCGGCAACTCGCAACAATGAACCTGCAGCGGCTCTGACGTGGCACGATGCCAGCCAGCCAGTTCCCGAATCAAAGCCGGCCGGAGAATATCTGAACGCGACGTTCGTCAATCGCCGCCCGGAAACTGTCGAACTCATTTGGCTTGGCCCGAACGGTGCGAGACGATCGTATGCGGCGCTGAAAACCGATGAAACATTCAGCATTCGAACCCGACCTGGTGCCGTCTGGCTGCTTGAAACTTCCGGGGAGAACAATGACAGGAACCTGCTGGGTCATTTTGTGATTGAAGCCAGAGGAAAGACGTTGCAGGCTGTCATTCCGGCCCCGTAGACGTTATCTGCTCCTTCGAATCCGCAGCCATCCTGTTCTGAGTATCGACATGGACGACATTGATTACTTCGACCGCTATCGCCAAACAACGTGCACAGAAAAAGTGTACGGCGACAAAGCCCTGCGCTGGACCTATGGTACGCTGGCGGGCCGGCTGGCGCTGAGTCTGCTGGTGCAGCGACTTCTGTTTTCTCGCTGGTATGGCTGGCGAATGGATCAGCCCGCGTCAGCTCAGAAGATTGCTCCGTTCATCCAGCAGTATGAACTGGATCCCACCGAGTTTCTGCGGGACGTCAGCGACTTTCGAACCTTCAATGAGTTCTTCTATCGCGAACTGAAGCCAACTGCGCGACCGATCGACAGTAACCCGCGGTCCATTGTCTTTCCAGCCGACGGGCGGCATCTGTGTGTCCCCGATCTGTCAAAGGCCGACGGGTTGTTTGTGAAGGGCCAGATGTTCAGTCTGCCGCAGCTGCTGAAAGATGACGCATTGGCTCAGAGGTATGCTCGAGGAAGTCTGTTGCTGTCGCGTTTATGCCCCGTGGACTATCACCGCTTTCATTTTCCGGTTGCTGGTGTGCCCGGCCAGGCTCGGCTAATCAACGGCCCGCTGTATTCGGTGAACCCGATTGCTCTGTGTCAGAATATTCATATCCTGGCAACCAACAAGCGAACGATCACAGAACTGAAGACGGAACAGTTTGGAACCGTCCTGCTGCTGGAAATCGGAGCCACGTGTGTTGGCAGCATCTGTCAGACTTATCAGCCTGGCACATCCGTCAGCAAGGGCGAGGAAAAGGGCTACTTCCGTTTCGGAGGCTCGTCGACCATCACCATCTTCGAACCCGATCGCATTCAGTTTGACCAGGACCTCATCGAAAACTCCCGCCAGCAAAGAGAACTCTACGCCCGCATCGGCGACCGAATGGCGGTCGCCAAGTAGGTGCCGCTTGCCGAGCGGCACCAGCGACCTGACGAGTGTCTATAGGATCGCAGGTGAACGTGGAAAAGCAGTATCGCCGAGATTGCTTCTCTGAGCTAGGTGGCTTTGGCATCATGTCCATGCGAGAACGAGGTTCGCCTGTCGGCGAAAGTCCTGCTCGGCAAGCAGGACCTACGTAGGTGCCGCTTGCCGAGCGGCACCAGCGACCTGACGAGTCTCCTTCGGATTGCAGGTGACCGTGGATTGACGGCACCGTCCAGAAAGAGTCTGTAGTGGATCTCGCCAGAGATCCCACGACTATCGTTGACGATAGGAACTCTGGCGAGTTCCACTACAAAACCGGAGTCACCCGATGACAATTCCAGCGTTTCAGGCCTTTGATCATGTTCACGTGCATGTGCTGGATCGAGTTTCTGCTGAAGAGTGGTATCGGCGGGTGCTGGGGCTGGAGAGATACAGGCCGCTGGAACACTGGGCATTAGATGATGGGCCGTTGATGGTGCAGAATGCCAGCGGGTCTGTTCGACTCGCGCTGTTTCAGCGGCCACCCATGCCGACTCATGTGACGGTCGCGATGCGAGTCAGCGGCGAAGACTATCGCGGCTGGAAGAAGCACCTCGATGATGCCATCAACGGATGCTACGAAGAACAGGACCACGGCGCCGCGATCTCGATCTACTTCGCAGATCCGGATGGGAATCCCTTCGAAATCACGACGTACGATGTGACGGCAGCAAAAGGCGATACCCGGTTTTCCTGAAAGCCGTGCATCCGATTCGCATGACGACTATGCTGCACGGATAATGCTGGTCCGCTGCTCATTCGACAGGCGACCAACAAACGTGATGAGTCGTGGAGTCCCGTATGAATCGCAAAGCCAGACAATGTGTTGGATCTTCGTCAGGCAGACGAAAGTTTGTCGAACGATGTGCTGTGGTGCTTCTTGTTCTGGCCTGCCTGACGAATGGCTCGTTCGCTCGAGCCCAGGAGAGCGATGCTCCTTCGGAAGACGCACTGAATTTCTTCGAGACAAAGATTCGGCCGGTTCTGGTCACTCACTGTTACGAATGCCACGCGGCCGATTCGAAGCTCATCCAGGGCGGTTTGCGGCTTGATGACCGGGCGGCTCTGCTGAAGGGCGGCGACACCGGGCCTGCTGTTGTGGTCGATCATCCTGCCGACAGTCTGCTGATCAAAGCGCTTCGCTATGAAGGTCCGGAGATGCCGCCAAAAGCGAAGCTGCCGGATTCTGTTGTGGCTGACTTTGAACGCTGGATCGCGATGGGGCTCCCGGATCCTCGCAAAGCCGCACCCGTCAAAGAAGCTCGAGCGATCAACATTGAAGAAGGCCGAAAGCACTGGGCCTTTCAGCCCGTTCGTGATGTCACGCCGCCAGCAGTGTCGGATGCATCATGGCCAACAGACCCAGTCGATCAGTTCGTGCTGTCTGCTCTGGAACAGCGAACGATGAAACCGGTGGGAGATGCCGACCGTCATGCATGGCTGCGGCGAGTCACTCTGGATCTGACGGGTCTTGTTCCTTCATCTGCGGACATTGAAAACTTCGTGAAGGATGAATCTCCTTCGGCCCGCGAAACCGTGGTCGATCGCCTCCTGGCTTCTCGCGCGTATGGCGAACGATGGGCGAGGCACTGGCTGGACATGACGGGCTATGCGGACCAGGTGGGAACGTCCAACGACGTCTTTGCCGAACACGCCTGGCGATACCGTGACTATCTGATTGACTCATTCAACAGCGACAAACCGTTCGATCAGTTTCTGATTGAACAGATTGCCGGCGATCTGCTGCCGGCTCGCAGTGCAGAAGAACGGGCGTCGCACATTGTGGCCACAGGCTTTCTGATGGTCGGCGATGTGGAGATCGTGAATCCTGACAAGCTGAAGCTGGAAACAGATCACATCGACCTGCAGCTCAGCAAGATCGGAACCGTGTTCATGGGCATGACGCTGGGCTGTGTCCGGTGTCACGATCACAAGTTTGATCCGATCGAACTCACCGATTACTACGCCATGGCGGGGACTCTTCGCAGCAGCGTTTCAACAGTCAAAATCGACCATGGAATCTGGAGCGGCCTGAACGTTGTGGAACTGCCGGAGTCGGAAGCTCAGCGAACCGAACGCGAAGCCCACATGGCTGCTCATCGCCAGCGGATGGACCAGCTGTCAGACGAAGAACGTCGCCTGCGGGACGAGCTGACAACCGTGAACGCCAACATGGAAAAGCCCGACGCGGACAAAGCGGCGCTGACAAAGCGACAGGGCGAGATTCAGGGTCGGCTCAACCAGATTCCCGGCGAACGGCAGCATGCAGAATTCTTCGCTCCGAAAGTTCCGCGAGCCTTTGCGATTCAGGATGCAGTTCCGACCGTCGATATGGCCGTCTGCATTCGAGGCAACCCGTATGCACCGGGCAAGGTAGTTCCTCGCGGCGTGATGCGAGTCGCTTCGTGGGATGCGGGGCCAACGATGCCTAGACATCAGAGCGGTCGGCTGCAGCTGGCAGAATGGCTGGCCGATGAACGACATCCACTGACCGCGCGAGTCACCGTGAATCGCATCTGGCAGAAGCTGTTCGGCGAAGGCATCGTTCGGTCGGTTGATTATTTCGGCACGCGCGGCGAGCTGCCGAGCCATCCGGAGCTGCTCGATCACCTGGCAGCTCGCTTCATGAAGAACGGCTGGTCACAGAAGCAGCTGATTCGTTCGCTGGTGCTGAGTCACACGTATCGGCTCAGCAGTCATCCGGATGAAGCGAACATGGCGACTGATCCGGAGAACCGTTTGCTGTGGCGAATGCATCCCGAGCGGCTGGATGCAGAATCACTGCGAGATTCTATGCTGGCGGTCAGTGGTGAACTGCAAGCCTGTAGCGGCGGTCCATCGTTGCCTCTGGAGTATCCCGAAAACACGGGCAACCTCGCGCCGCAGGCGGTGAATCCCCCCAGCTTTGCGTTGAGGCGTTATCGTCCGGAGCAGGAGTTTGTTCGAACGGTGTATCTGCCCGTCGTGCGCAGTGCTCAGCCAGGCTTTATGAAGCTTCGCGACGTCTTCGACTTTGCTCAGCCCGCACAGATCACCGGCAAGCGAAGCCAGACCGTCGTCGCTCCTCAGGCGCTGTATCTGATGAACAACGACCTTCCCAGAAACCGCGCGAAGGCTCTTGCGGCCTTGCTGGAGAAGGAAACACCGGACCGGGAGACTCGCCTTCGCCAGTTGTGGCTGCGAACTCTGAATCGCCCCATCACGGCTGATGAACTCCGTGAAGCCACAACCTTCCTCGACTCCCCCGACGCCGGCCCCGAACCCATGGCCGAGTTGTGCCACGCGATCCTGTCATCGAATGAGTTCATCCATCGGTTGTAGAGTAGAGTAGAGCAATTGTCCTCAATTGCTCCAACACGCGACGTTCGAACTTTGAGCTTGGAGCACCTTCTTCATGCAACGAACACTCATCCTGTTGATGCTGGTGTCACTCAATGTGTTGCTGGATCTAAGAGCGAACGCGGTGCCGCCGAATATCCTTTTTGCCGTTGCTGATGACTGGGGGCTGCATGCCGGAGCATACGGCACGCCGTGGGTGAAGACTCCGGCGTTTGATCGAGTTGCCTCCGAGGGCCTGCTCTTTCGAAACTGCTACACGCCCATGGCAAAGTGTGCTCCTTCGCGAGCCATTCTGCTGACGGGGCGAAACTTGTGGCAGCTGGAGGAAGCCGGGAACCATATGGCCGTGTTTCCTCCGAAGTTTCGAAGCTGGCCTGAAGTGCTGACGACTCACGGATGGCACATGGGAATCACAGGAAAAGGCTGGGGGCCGGGAATCGCCAACGATGCGAACGGGAAAGCTCGGCAGATCACCGGCAAGCCCTTTCAGCAGCGAAAGGCAGCACCGCCAACAGCCGACATGGGGAACAACGACTACGCGGCCAACTTCGTCGATTTCCTGAACGCGGCGCCGAAAGACAAACCGTGGTGCTTCTGGTACGGCTCCACTGAACCTCATCGGGCCTATGAATTTCAGTCGGGCGTTCACAAAGGCGGCAAGAAGCTCAGCGACATCAACGCAGTGCCTGCCTACTGGCCCGACGAAGAAACCGTGCGCCACGACATGCTCGACTATGCCTACGAAGTCGAACACACCGATCGTCACCTCGGCCGCATGCTGGACGAGCTGGAACGACGAGGACTCCTGGAGAACACTCTGATCATCGTCACCAGCGATCATGGCATGCCGTTTCCCCGAGTCAAAGGGTACGCCTACCATGATTCGAATCACGTTCCCCTGGCGATTCGGTTTCCTCGAGGCATCAAAACACCGGGACGCATCATCGAAGACTTTGTCAGCTTCATCGACGTCGCTCCGACGGTCCTGGACTACGCTGGGATCTCAGAATCAGACAGCCAAATGATGCCGATCACCGGGAAGACTATGCGACCCATTCTCGAAAGTTCGCAATCCGGCCAGGTTGTGGCAGAACGCGATCATGTGCTGATCGGAAAGGAACGAACGGACGTTGGTCGACCGATGAACCAGGGGTATCCGATCCGAGGCATCGTCACGGCTTCGCATCTCTACCTGCATAACTATGAACCCGATCGATGGCCTGCAGGAAATCCGGAAACAGGCTACCTCGACACCGATGGCAGCCCGACGAAAACACTGATTCTTCAGCGTGGCCGAACCGATCGAACAGATCTGTTCTGGCGGCTGAACTTTGGCATGAGGCCATCCGATGAACTGTACGATCTCAGTACCGATCGGGACTGCGTGCAGAATCTCGCGGCGAATTCAGCGTCCAGTACACTCGTGTCCGAACTTCGAACTCGCATGGAGTCGGAGCTGAAGGCACAGCAGGATCCTCGCATGTCGGGTCAGGGAGATCTGTTTGATCGCTACCAGCCCACCAATGGTGATGGCTTTTACGAACAGTTTCAGCGCGGTGAAAAGCCGAAGGCCGGATGGGTTGAGCCTTCGGATTTCGAACCCGCACCGATCAAGCCTTAGCGAACACTCTGTGCGATCTGAAACCGGCTACTGGATAAACAGAAACTCCCGAGTGTTCACGAGAGCCCAGATCACGTTGCCGTAACCGGCCGGACCGTTGTCAGTCACTTCTTTGATGGCCAGCGTCTGTTCTTCTTCCGTCGGTTCACGGTTCAGAACCGTCATGAAGACAGCGCGGACGCCATCGGGAATCGTGCGCTTCTTCATCACGTTGTTGTAGATCGTGGAGTTCTTCTCCAGCAGCATGTGGGTGATCGGCCCGTTGAACATCAGCAGCACCTGAGGCACGGAGCCTGTTGTCGACGAAGCAGAGATCAATTCCCGATCGGACTGGCCGAACATTCGCAGGAAGTGATTTGGAGGAACCGGCGACGGCAGTTCGGACGCTCGCGCCAGCAGCACACCTTTGTACGTGTAGAGCTGCTTGCGTTTGTTGTACTGGGAGTCCAGTTCGCGAGACTTGTTGTCTGCATCCAGAACGTCATCGGCTTTGACTTTCAGCAGGTCCATTCCCACAAGGCCGTTTCGTTCGTCGGCCGGTGGCTCATGGTAGTCATCAGGAACCGCCAGGATCAAAAACGAATCCCATGCCTGCTCGGCCGTCATGCGGCGAAGAACGGGCCCTGTGAAGTGATACGGCTGTCCCTGCGGAACTTCCTCAGCCGGAGTCTGCTGCTGATACGTGTCAGAGTTGTAGATGATGCGCAGGAACTCCTTCATGTCGAAGTTCAGCCGCTTCATTTCCGCTTCCAGAAACTTCATCAGTTCGGGATTCTCCGCGACGGTGCCGTCCATCATGTCGTCGACTGGCTCAATCTGCCCGACACCAAATGCCTGCTTCCACAGACGGTTGGCAATTGTCAGGGCGAAGCGAGGATTCTGCTTCGATGTCACCCAGCGAGCAAAGGCCTGACGAGGTGCTTCGCCAGGAAGAACGGTCGCGTTTTCCCCGAAGAGTGATTTCGGAGCAACGACTTCGCCTGGCTTGCCATTCGTGTACTGATAGTCCTTGGGCAGAGTGATCTTCCGATCCTTCTGATCATTCACGATCATCATGTTGACATCGATGACTCGATCGAAGCGATAGGAGTTGTTGCGACGGTCTTCTTCCTCCTGTTCGATCAGAGCATATTCTTCCTGAAGACGATCGGTCGGGTTCTTTTCCCAGTAGCGTTTGTCATTGCCGCCCGTTCGTGTCGTCGTTCCGAACGTGAAGGCCGCAACCTGGTAGAACTCCTTTTGAGTCCACCGGTCAAACGGATGGTCGTGGCACTGAGCGCAGCCGATACGTGTTCCCAGGAAGATGCGGACCGTGTTGTTCATGTTGTCGAGCGGCATGCCCGAGTCTCTCTGGAAATAACCGGTGGCCGGGTTCTTCCAGATCAGGCCTTCCGCCGTCAGGATCTCGTAGACCATTTTGTCCCACGGCTTGTTCTCCGCGAGTGACTGCTTGATCCACTGACGATAAGGCTCCCCTCGCACGTTGACGTTCAGGTTGTCCGTGTAGCGCAGCACGTCGGCCCAGTAATTGAAGTTGTGGCTGGCGTAACCTTCGCTGTTCAGAAGCTCGTCGATCAGCATCGAACGCTTGTTGGGTTCCGTCATGCCGAGAAAGCGGCGTGTCTCGACATAGGTCGGAATTCGCCCCACGATGTCCAGGTAGATGCGACGCAGGAACTGTGCATCCGATGTTTTTGGGTTTGCACTGACTGCATGCTTTCCATAATTCGCCTGAACCAGTCGGTCGATTTCCTTTGCTGACGCGAGTGCCGCTCGCAGTTTGGTCGGGTCAACGGGCTTGGACTTGACGATGAACTCCGGTGATTCATCCTTCTCCGGCGTCTTCTTGTCCTTGTCGTCCTTCTTCGGCGGATTCTGAATGCGTTTGGCCCTCAGAGAATCCGCCGCTGACTCTTTCGTCAGCCCCAGCTTCTTGAACGTCTGACTTCGACCGGTCAACGCCGGGACCAGATTTTCATCCAGCTCCAGAGCTTTATCAAAGTCCGATTTCGCGCCCTGAGCATCACCTTTCTCAAGACGAGTATGTCCTCGGTAAGTCCACGCCATGGGATCTCGCGTGTTCTTTTCGAGTGCTTTGTCGAGCGATGCAAGAGCCGCGTCAAACTCCTTGCGTTCGAAGCTGACGATGCCCTTCTGGAAGTGGGCTCGGGCATAATTGGGACTGACCTTCAGAGCCTTGTCGAGATCCGCGGCGGCTTTTGCGAGGTCCTGCTGCATTCCGTACACGACGGCTCGATGACAGTAGAACTCCGGATTTGACGGATCCGCCGTGATGGCCTGATCCAGGTCCTTGAGTGCATTTGCGAGATCGCCTTTGGAGGCTGAGATCGCTCCTCGGCGAGCAAGAGCAGAGGGCAGGCCGGGAGCCAGTTCCAGGGCTTTCGTCACATCCTTCATCGCCTGATCGTTGTTCTTTCGGGCAACGAACGAGAGTGCTCGAAGGCTGTAGGCTTCAGCAGACTTGTCGTTTGCCGCGATCGCTCGGTCAGCGCTTCGAGTCGCCTTGTCATATTCACTGCGAACCATGTAAGCCAGACCTCGATTGAGGTGGGCTTCGAGGTGGTCGCCTTTCTCCAGCGTTGCAAAGTAGGCCGCATCAATCGCCGGCAGATACTCACCCTTTTCAAACAGAGAACGCGACTTCTGGGCATACGCATCCGCGCGATTCTGGAGCATCACCGGATCACGGCCTGTTTGTTCAGTCACGATTTCGAATTCCGCAATCGCTTTGTCGAAATCACCTTTTCCGTTCCAGGCCATGCCTTTGACAACGTGAGCCGCGCCAAACTTATCGTCGATCGCCAGAGCCTGATCGGCGGTCTTCATGGCCTGGTCCCATTGCCTTGCCTGAAGCTGACTTTTGGCCGTGGCCACGATGGATTCCAGCTGCAGTGTCTTCGGATCCTTAGGCGGTTCCTGCTTCGCCGGCGTCGCCTGGCCAAAACCTTCAGAAACCATCAGCAGGCAGGCCAGAATCGGACTTGCCCATTGAACTGGACGACAAACTGCCAGCGAACCTGCCATGCGTTTCCTCCGAAATTGAGGACTGAAGAGAGGTCTGTCTGCACTGGAAAGGAATGCTCGCTGCTGAGAGGATTTTTGCAGCGAGCTGGGCTGACTGTAGCGACGAATTTTGTCGTCCACCAGATGCTGTCTGCACCCCCTGGGGTGAAATTCGTCCAAAAACCTGCCGTCCCCGTTACGGCCGATACGGATTCGCGCAAGCACGCAGCACGAACCCTATCTGTAGTGGAACTCGCCAGAGTTCCTGTCGTCTACGACAGCCGTGGGAACTCTGGCGAGTTCCACTACGGGGCAGAGCTTTTCAGACAGTCGCCTTCTTACCGGGGATCAGCCAGTACAAAACGGGGGCCGTTGTTGCGGTGGTAAACAGAGCCATAACGACCATCATCGCAAACAATGTCGGACTGATGACGCCCAGATCCAGGCCGATGTTCAGAACGATCAGCTCCATCAGGCCTCGAGTATTCATCAGAGTTCCGAGGGCGGCCGAGTCGCGCCAGGAGAGGCCGTTGAGTCGTGCTGCGAAGAGGGTGCCGCCGAACTTGCCAGCGACAGCCACTAGAATGATGGCGGTGCACCAAAGCCAGTTGTTCAGGCCACCGACCAGGTTGATCTGTGTTCTCATGCCCGTGTAGGCAAAGAAGGCCGGCAGCAGCAGCACTGTCGCAGGTTCCTTCAGGCGAGTCGCAAACTCCTGAGCAATCCGACTGCTGTGAGGAATCACGGCCCCAAGAAGGAATGCGCCGAACACCGCATGGATTCCGATCTTCTCTGTTGCCAGTGAACAAAACAGAATCGCAAAGTAAGTTCCGGACACTGCCAGGGGAGGAAGCGGACCTGTGCCCTGATCCCATCGACGACTGGCCAGCTTCAACAACGGTCGCATCACCAGAAACATAAAGGCGATAAACGCCACTGCCCCGCTCACAACCCACAACGCACTGGACAGCTGCGACTGAGCAACTCCCACAACCAGCGCGAGCAAACACCAGGCGGAGACATCATCCGCCGCCGCACAACCCAGCGCGATCTCACCAAGCTCAGTCTTGTCGAGTCCTCGATCCGTCAGAATTCGGGCGAGAATCGGAAAGGCCGTGATGGCCATTGCGGATCCCATGAACAATGCAAAACTGGTGAACGGAACACCGGAGTGCGAATAGATCGGATACAAGCCGATGGCCAGAGCCGCTCCCAGAACGAACGGAACAATGATGCTGGTGTGTGAAACGGCGACCGCCGCATGAGCGCGACCGGCGAGCCGCGCCGTATTCAGTTCCAGACCAACAAGGAACATGTAAAGGATTACGCCAAGCTGCGAGATCGCCTTCAATGCGGCGGGTACCTGACCCGTGGGATCCATCTCAGCGGACGGAATCAAAACGGAGGCCCACTCCGGGGCAACAGAACCCAGCAGAGACGGCCCCAGGAGAATACCGGCAACAACTTCGCCAATCACCGGAGGCTGACCGAAGTACCGAAACACTCGTCCCAGCAAATAGCCGCAGCCGATCACTGCAGCCAGAGTCGCAATCACGTGGCCGACAACATCAACCTGGCCCTTGACGACCTGGCCAACCGGCCGTGCGTCCGCCGGGGCCGCCGGAGCTGTCAGACCTTCGCCATAAAGTCGAATGGCAAAAAAGAGCAGAACTCCCGCGACCAGAAGGCCAACATAGCCAAGTATCCCCAGCAAGGCCGGCCGACCAAGTCCGGTCGCCGCCTGTCCAGAAACACCTGAAGCAACTGCCTGTTCGGGAACCATCGTTTCACTTCGTCTTGCACGATCTCTGATGCCATTCTGAGCAGCGCCGCTGACACTGCGCGGAGCTTCTCCGTGGACACCCTCAATATCGTCCAGACTGTAGGCTCGCAATTAATAGTTGTCCAGACAAATATTGTCCGGACAGTTTTGAGGATGTCGAAAAACAGGGGAAATTCCAGCCTGATTTGCCCTTCATGGCCCCGCTTCGGGAAATCGAGCGAGGTCTGGTTCACGAGGATCCAGACCCGCCGGGAGCCACGAAAAGAGTTCTGCATTTCGAAGCAGAAATCGAATTCGATAGTCCTTCTTCTGATGTTCCGCCGGAAACGTCGTCCGTCCCCAGTTGAGCTCAAACTTCACCGAATCCCCTTCGAACGGAGTGCACTCTGCCCTGGAGAAGCCGGGGATGACTCGCCCTTTGCGATCCAGGATCTCCGCGCGGATTTCACCACCATTCCATGTCCGTGCATTGATGGTGACTTGTGGTGTTCGGAATGGTTCACGTCGAGTCACGAGCCAGCCTTCTTTCGGATCCGTGTCTTCACCGGATTCGCTGAGACGCGCTGGTTCCTGCGTTACTTCCTGAGTGACATCACGGGTGCTCAGCGAGCAGAACCCATCCAGACGCAGTGTGGCCAGACCGATCGCAGCCGTCGCCCGTGATTCATCATGCACTTTGTCGGTGCCACCGTAGTAGAACCACAATTCATCACCAACAACGATCGGCGCGCGAGCCGTCACGATCATGCCGCGATCCCAGTCTTCGTTGCCTGTGCCTCGCGGGATCAGCGGCTGTCGTGGAATTGGCCGAGTCCAGTTGATGAGGTCCCAGCTCCATGCCAGCTGGACATCCATGGTGCGCGGTGAGTCCTTTTGTGCGTCGTGCAGCTTGTCGACAGAGTATTCACCGTAACGAAAATAGCGGGCCGAATAGATCCACGGCAATCCGATGTACAGCCCCTGATAAGGGAAGACCGGCATTCCGTAGATCTGTGTCTCATCGGGGTCATGATCGTCCGCGACAAAGACGGGGCCATCCAGAACCTTCTTCCAGGCAAGACCGTCAGACGAAAGGGCAACTCCCACCGCGCGGCCTCGACGATTGCGCGTCTTCCATGTTGAGACCATGCGATTTTCGTAAGGATCAAAGAAGAAGCTCACCACGTCCGAAGAGGAAAACAGCGGCATCGTTGCCCCGGGACTTGCATGGTCCCATGTGTAGTCCCAGTGAATGCCGTCGGAAGAAAATGCGACGCGAGGCCCTTTGCTGTTTCCATCAAAGCCATACAACGCAAGGCGGCGGTTCGGGCCAAATGAATCCGGACAGCGAATGACGGAAGGATTGTGGCAGTGGACACCCGATGACAGATCCGGAGCAAACGCGGACACCACCAGATTCGTTTTTTGGTCGCCCTGGAACTTCACGACATCCAGATCAGGTTTGGTCCAGCGGACGCCGTCGGACGATTCCGCGTAGCCCACATGATTGCCTTCGTTCAGCAACTGATACCAAAGGCGAAACCGATCACCTTCGCGCAGAACGGTTCCGTAAACATAGGGACCGGTGATGGCGGATCTTCCTTCCCACGGCCGGTCTGCCACAATCACCGGATGATCACGCTTCGTTGCCTGATGGAACACGCGATGCAGTCCTTCACTCGCTTCCACGGCCGCTGCGTCCAGCATCAGCCGTCGCCATGGACCGCGCGACGGACCAGTGGCAGCATCCGCGTGAACTCCTTTCGCCGCGGATTCTCCGGAGACTGCGACAGACGATGACTCGTCACTCACGGAACAGGCGAATCCGTCTCCCGAAGAGGCACCAGGAAGCTTCGTTGAAAGCAGAGTTGCGGCAGATCCCGCCAGAAACAGACGTCGGCGCACAGAAGTGTTCCTTTGACCGGGAAATAGGATGTTTCGGCGGGCAGAACCTGTTTGAATAATCCTGCTGGCAACAGATGATGATCTCTGAACTCCCGTACGAGAAGCCAGTCCAACGATTGTTGTCAGGGAACAGAACTGATTCATGCGTCCTTATCTGCTGATGCTGGGAGGAGCCTTCTCCTTCGCCGTGATGGGCGCCCTGACTCATGCGGTCAAGGATGACTGTGACTGGCAGCTGATTGCGCTGTCTCGTTCGCTGATCGCCGCGACGATTGCCGGCCTGCTGGTTCTCTGGGAACGCAGATCGTTCGTCATCCTTCGACCGGGCACGCTGTGGATTCGCAGTCTCGCCGGCAGCGCCAGTGTGCTCTGCAACTTCTACGCGCTGACTCGTCTTCCGATCGCGGATGCATTGACTCTGACGAACATGTTTCCGGTCTGGATTGCCGTTTTGTCATGGCCGGTGCTTGGCAAGTTTCCGGAACGAGACGTCTGGCTCGGTGTCATCTGCGGCGTTCTCGGAGTCTACGTGATGCAGCAGCCGTATCTGGCGGAAGGCAACCTGGGAACTCTGGCGGCCGTTTCCGGATCCGTCACCAGCGCCATCGCGCTGATGGGACTGCATCGACTGCGGCACATCACACCCAATGCCGTGGTCGTGCATTTTTCCACCGTCTCTGTGCTGACGATTCTGCTGCTGTTGTACTTCAGGCCGGCAGATCACACGCTCAGCGAACAGCTGAGAATGCCCGCAGCCGCATGGGTTCGACTCGTCTGCGTGGGACTCGCCGCAACAACGGGCCAGATGCTTCTGACCCGCGCGTTCGCGGCTGGTGCTCCGGCGCGATTGTCGGTCATCGGACTGTCTCAGGTGGGCTTTGCCATGATCTTCGATGTCGTGCTGTGGCATCGAGCCTTCAACCCGCATTCTCTGATCGGCATGTTCCTCGTCATGGGACCAACCGCGTGGTTGATGCTGAGAAAGGCAAGATCCGACTCGGCGGCCAGAAGTCCCGGAACAACGGACTCCAGCCATCCAGCGCCGATCGAAGTGTCCGAACAGTAACTGACGGCGCTACAACCGCGTCAGCGCATAGAAGTCGCTCAGCCCCAGAACCATGACGGTCGCGGTGACGATGCTGAGCCCAATGATCACCGCGCCGATCCATCGAGTGCGCTTGATCTGCCACCACATAATGATGCCGCTGATTCCCCAGAAGACCATGGCAATCGCCATCGTGTCCACCGCCAGTGACCAGAACGATCGGCCGTTCCATGTTGGTGACTGACCGTGAGACGTATGCATTCGCAGAAAGAAGTGTCGCAGAGGCATGCCGTCGTCACCCGTGAAGCGATTGATGTCGATATGCCCGTCCTTCAGCACGTACGTGATACGAGCCGGTTCGCCGTCGACGGTCGCGAGAAAGTTCAGCTTGGTCCATCCGAACGGCTGAGGATCCTTGTCGTTGAGCAGCCCGGCCTGTTCCAGAAGTTTTGCGGCGGCCTTGTGAGCCGTCTCCTGAGGATCCGGCGTGAGCTTGATGTTGCGAATCGAAGGCAGCAGAGCCTGAGGATCCTCATCGTTCTTCGGCATCGTTCCAACCCAGCTCTCGTGAGTCACCGGATCGATGTAGACGACATGCTGCAGTCCGTTGTTCTTCACTTCGAAGGAGATCTCATTTGTGAATTCCGCTTGAGGATTTTCCGGCAACTGGATCTTTGCCGAACCCGCTTCCTTCTGGATCGCTTCGGTGATCTGAGCCGCCAGGGACTGAGCCTCCGGGAACTCATTCATCCCCGACGCTGTCGCAGTCGCTGCATCCACCGGCTGAATCTGAATACGCGGGAACAGTCCAAGATGATTGAACATGGCTCCAGTGACGCCATACATCAAAACCCACGGCACCAGAAACAGGCCCGAGTACAAATGGATGCGGCGAATGATCAGATTCAGCCTGGTCGCCAGTTTCATGGCAAGTCCTGAGTCGCAGTGATCCGAAGACAAAAGAAGCAGCAGATGGGAGGACCCATGTTAGCCTCACTTTCGCCGTTTGGTTAGCAGTGCTTTGCGTGAATGACGCAAATGTCATTTGCGAGCTTTGGCCAAACCGATGTGTCAGCCGGGCCATTCATGCTCAAACATCTCGAAAGAACTGTTTCACCACCGCGAGTTCCGAAGTAAGATCCCGGTGTTCCGATTCAATGACTCTTCGCAGGCCTGGTGAATACGATTCGAAGCGACTCGAAAACGTAATCGCGAAGACCTGTCCTGGATGAACAGGCGATGTCTGTCCGCATTCCGACTGATCCTTCCCCCAGCACCGACATTCTGCAGCTCTTTCCGTCACAGGGAGAGTGGCAGGACGGGGACTACTTTTCGCTGCCGGGAAACAGGCTGGTTGAACTGGTCGATGGTTTTGTCGAGGTCCTGCCAATGCCGTCTCTGCAGCACCAGCTTCTGGCTCGACTGATCTTTCTGGCGCTGCATGAGGCCAGCGAATCTCGCAAAGCCGGCATTGTGATGACAGCTCCCACACGGGTTCAGATCGGCGAACGTCACTATCGTGAGCCGGATGTGTTGTTTATCGCAGGACAAAACCTGCACCGTCGTCAGGCACAGTATTGGGAAACAGCGGACCTCGTCGTTGAAATCGTCAGCCCCGATGATCCGGACCGAGACCTGGTCGACAAGCGACGCGATTATGCACTCGCAGGGATCCCGGAATACTGGATCATTGATCCTCGAGACCAATCCGTTCGTGTGCTGTCGCTCCGAGATGGCGAATACCACGACGCGGGGCCGCTTCCAATCGCTGAATCAGCCGTCCTTCCGGATCTCAGAATCCATGTCGCGGAACTGTACCGAAGAGCCTCCCAGTTATCGTAAATCACTGCAACCAAAATAGCGGAAGGGCGCGAGCCCTCCGGTCTGTACCGACTGTCCTCGACCGCCCCGCTTACTGCGATTATTTTCTGTCCGACCCCCGCACGACGTCGCGTTCAGCTGCCAGCATTCCCGTCAGCGCTTCTGCAGGTATTCCTTCGCCAGTCGCTCGCCCAGCCAGACGGTTCCTGCGGCTTCGATCACCAGTTTCTCCCGCTGAGGAGGAAGGTCGGTGAGGCGAATGTGAATGATGTTCGGGTCGCCGGCTGTCGCTTTGCTGATCATGGCCATGGAGTCAATTCGGTTGACGCTTTCATCATCCGTCGGTGGCTGTTGACTGACATACCACTTCAGATCCGGTTGTCCCAGATCGCGACGCACGGCGGTGATGAGCGACATGACTCGCGGAGCCGCTCCTTCTCGAAATGGTCCCCACGACATGTCGTTTTCGCCGACGTGATAGAAGATGCCGGCAAGCTCAACCTCGTGACCTCGATCTTTCAGCTGCTGAACCGAATCCTTCACGAACTGTAGAACGGTCGGATAAAGATTGCGTGACTTCGCTTCACTGCCTTCCGGAGTCCAGTCGATGATCTGCGAACCGCTGTGAGTGAACTTGGCGATCGCGATGTTCTGCACGCCGCCCGCTTTGAGTGTCGCGCCGAAGCTGAGTTCCGGTCCGAACGTGTCGTATTCTCCGAAGGGTCCCAGAGGCTCCCAGTCGGTTGAAACTTTGTAGCCGCCACCGAGGCTGTATCGGCAGGCGATGGAATCATCATCCTGCCGCAGTTTCGAAGAACCCTCCAGCTTGCTCAGGTCCTGAACGAAGGCTCGTTCACCTTCCATGTTGCGATGCCCGGCGAGAACAAACAGGCGAACTCGTGATCCTTTCGCATAGGGCCATGTCGTCAGTGGCCGAGGCTTCGGGGACCATTGTCCGATCGCTTTCAGGTACGCCTGAGCATAGTTCACGCCGTGCTCAAGCTGGCCGAGTGTTCCATAGTGATAATGCAGACCAGTGCCGCCGCCAATCTCAACGCCCACATGATTCGTCGGAACATAATCGGCCAGAGGATCCGCTTCAGTGACTTCCTTCTGACCCAGGCTGATGGCATACATTCGGGGACGCAGGTCCATTCCCCAGATCGTCTTTGTGCAGAGTTCACCGATGTAGAAGCGGAGGTCCGGCAACTTCAGATCTCGCCGCCAGCACGCAAGGAAATTCTTCAGGTTCCTGCCATAGTTCGCCATGTAGTCGGCTTCGAACATATCGTTCTCACCCTGATGCCACATGAAGCCTTCGATTCGGTACTTGACACCCTGCTGATCCAGCAAAGCCAGTGACGACCGAATCTGCTCCAGCGCCAGCGGATACAGTTTGAACCCGGAAGGCTCATCCGGATTCCAGTCGCCTCCCAGATGAGTTCCTCCGGCCGCAATCTTGATGATCGCAATCGGCGCCTTGACGTGCCGAGTCACCTCGCGAGCAAAACTCAGCTCAGGCCCGACGACGTTGTCCACCGGCTGAAGAACAGTCCAGCCGTCGGACTTCATCTTGTCTTCCCGACCAATACAGTAGGAAAACCGAACATCCTTCTGAGGCTGATCGAGCCCCGCAAACGGCGGATACAGCGCGATGTCTTTGACCTTCGAATCCGAGCCGACCATATTCGACTGCCCGGCAAAAATGAAGACCCTGACCGTCGCGTCGTCGTCGCCCCTCACAGCCCCCACGCCCGAAGGAACCCAGATCGCCAGCAAAACAACCAAAGACAAAGCAAACCGCAGCATGAGACAACCCGGACAGACAAACATAGAAGCGTTGAACCCGCAAACCTCATTGTGGGGTAACCGCAGGACCCCAGCAACCCAACGGCGTACGAGCCAGTGATTCGCCAGGGGCAGGTTAATGAATCCGTTTGGAACGGAATGGGCCGTTGCGCCAATTCCGGGCCAAAGTCCCATCCATTTGCCTAGCCCAGCCCAACGGGCTGGGTTTGCGGGTCTCGTGCCGGTGAGGGCCAACGGCCCGGCCATTTGCGACACGCAATGCCGTGAAGGACGAATTCACGAGTGCATTCGCGACCAGGAACAGCATCACGCGAAACGATCATTTCAGGATGAGTACCGGCAACTCTGCGCGAAGCATGGAATTGAGATCGACGAACGATACGTCTGGGATTGAGAGTAGCCGCAAACGGCCGGGCCTTTGGCCCTCTGCTGCTGGAGGTTTCCCATACCCAGCCCGATGGGCTGGGCCAGGCAAACGAATGGGCCGTTGGCCCGGAAAACGACACCGAAAACCAAATTGCCAGGCCCGCATCGGCTTGTACCAATATTCGACGATCAACATTTTCTTGCGATCATCTCAAGCCTTTCTGTCTGGTACGATCCTTCGGCCGACATTACGGATTCTGCAGGAACGTGAGAGTTGTTCGCTGACCGATCTTCAGCTCGAGAGAACCATGAACCAGAAACTCCGTCAGACCATCTCGCTCCTGACCTTTGCCGTTGCCCTTGTCATCGCGGTCTGGCCGCTTCCCTCCGCGTTTGGTTTCGACGAGATGGAACCAGGGTCTGACGAATCGTATGCGAAGTTCGTCGACGATTGGTTTGAGCGACTGTCGCAGGCGGAGCCCCAAACCGTTGCGGCGGAATTTGCTGCGATGGTCGAGGCGAGCAATGAGCATCGCTGGACCACGCAGTGTGTTCGGACCATTGCGATTCGAATGGTTGACGAGAATGTTCATGTCGAACACGCGGCCGAGTATTTGCTCGAGCAGATCGATTCGGGAGATGACCATCCGGCGATCGATCTGAATCAAGCTGTTATGAACAGGCTGGTACCGGTGCTCATCGCCCGTTTGGAGTCTCGAGTGCCCCCGCTCTTCAAAGCGGGTAAGGATACTGTTGATCGTTTTCAGAAGATCCCGGACGAACACGCTGCTGACATCCGAGCATTGGTCTGGGACTGGACCGACGATCCATTCCAGCAGGTGCAAGGTTGTCGCCTGATTGCAAGGCTCGCGAATGTCACTCAGCCTGACCGCGATACGATCGTGGAATGCCTGGAATCACCCGACAATATCGTCGTCAAAGTGGCGATTCAGGCAGCAGCCACAATTGGCGATCCAAAGTTTCTGCCCGAGTTACAGAAGCGACTGAACCACGTCAGCGAAGATGTGTCCATCGAAGCCGCGACCGCGATGCTGCAGATTATCGAACGACATCCGAACGATGCCAGTCTGACACCCTTGACACGTCAGGCACTCAACACTCTTAACGATCACTACAATGAGGGTGATTGCGAAGAAGTTTTGGAGCATGCAAAGCTGGTCCCTGATTCGGTGCTGCGCCTTCCTAAACTGCTGCGCGAAGCCATGGCATCACCGGCAGAGATTCACAACGGCGGATTCTTCCCATTTGACACGGGTCTTCACGTGTCCGCCTCGGAGATACTGGACGCTGCTGGCCCCGACGCTCTGCCGCTGATCGGTCAATGGCTGGCAGATTCGAACACTCCGGTTCTTATGCGTCAGCGACTCCTGAGTAACCTGCTGGATATCGACGCCGATCAGTCAGCTTTGCACACAACCATTCTGCAACAGCTTCAGAACGAAGACGAAGGAGTCCGAACGCAGACGATGCGTCTTCTGATGAAGTACGGTGCGGTCGATGCCATTCTTTTAGAGACGGTGAAAGCCGACAGCCAGACCAGTCGACTCATATTGATCAGTGCTCTTGGAGAAGCATCCGAGACAACTCGACAGTCGGCGATCAGTTTTCTGCGAAAGTCCCTGGAGGACGAATCGCCTGACATTCGCGTCGCGGTAGCTGCCAGCCTGGTGAAACTCGGCGACATGACTCCTGAGGTCAGAGGAATCCCAAAGCAACTCGTCGCAGACCTCGATGAACTTACATGGAATGAGGAGGGGTGGCATGGATTTAGAACACTGATGGATCTGACAAAACAAATCAGGCCATCGCCAGATGGTCTAGGTGACGAATTGCTGAAAGCAGTTCAGGCGTATCCGAATCGCAATGTCCGTCTTGATACGGCATCGCTGGAGAACGAAAAAGGAGATTCGACGGAAGGGACAAAAGAGGACGAGAAGCGAATTGCGATTGCTTTTCGGGCTGCAGAGCTGCTGGCATGCCTTGATGACTCCGCCTTTGATGCTCGCATCGAGCTTTCCCGGCATTTCAATGGGGACATCCGCAAAGAAGCGATTTCGCAACTCGGTGCCAGCGGCGATCAGCGTGCACTGTTTCCGATCGTGACTCATCTGTTCGATCGTTTGGAATACTCTTTCATGATTTCCCTCGACATGGGAGTTTCGGCAGAGATGCGAACCGCCGCTATTGAAGCTCTGGCGAGTCCGCAGCTTGATGTATCGCCCATCGCTTCGATGCTCTGCGACTTGCTGGAAGAAGATTGGGCTGCGGTTCATGCCGCACAGGCACTGGGCCGATGCAGGAGTTCGGCAGACCAGATCTGCCAGCGGTTAAGGGCTATCGAACTGGTGAAGCCGGACGATCGAGCGATTTCCATCGGTGCGGCGGTAGCACACCTGGAAAAGAATGACTCCAGAAGATGGCAGGAGATGACCGCGGTGCTTCGACTTCTGCGGCAGCCGAAGTATGCCTCTGGGGCTGCTCCAGATTCTCAACGATCAGACAACTTCCTTCTTCAGACTTTGCAAACACTGCACCGCGAAGGAATCAGCATCGAACCGCTTCGGACAGAGCTGGAATTCCTGGCCATCGATCAACCTTGCCTCTATTTTCACACGCGGGCCGAGATCGTGACGATTCTCGCGGAGATTTCTCCAGAGGATCCACGCTGGTTAAGCATGTTGAAGTTCTGGCGTGCTCAGGAAGACCTTTCCTTTGGTACGGCTGGTCTATTGATCGACACCCTTCCCACGACTCTGCAAAACAAGATTCGCTGATCGGGCCTTGTGATCGTTGCTGTGAGAATCGCTGACGTCCAAGACTGAGAGCCTCCGCAAACGGCCGGGCCTTTGGTCCTCTGCTGTCGGACGTTTCGTGTACCCAGCCCGATGGGCTGGGCTAGGCAAACGAATGGGCCGTTGGCCCGGAACACAGGGAAATCTGTCGAGCGGAAATCTCCGCAACTGGGCTGGCGGACGATCCGCACAAGAACAGCTGGGTTGAAGCCGGTTTGGTTACCCAATTCTCTGTCGAAAGGGAGGGTCGTCGGGGCGGGAACTCTGGCGAGTTCCACTGCGGTTCTGGGTGGGATATCCATCACGATGACATCAGCGAGTTTCCGTCCACACCGTGCCGAAGGCCCGAAACTTCCAGGCAAATGCCCTTCGCCCGACTTCCGGGCCAAAGGCCCAACAATTTGCCTAGCCCAGCCTATCGGGCTGGGTAACAATGCCCTTTTCACCCAGGGCCAACGGCCCGGCCATTTGCGACACACCACAGGATCGTCATCCATGCCACAGTCACTCACGCAGATCTGGCTGCATGTCGTCTTCTCAACCAAAGATCGACGAACGTTTCTCCAGCAGGAATCTTTTCGCGATCAGATGTTTCGCATGCTCGCCCATCACGTCGAGCAATGTGACTGTGTCAGCGCGTCAGTGGGAGGCCATGTCGATCACGTGCATCTGATGGTCGGTCTGTCGCGCACCATCACGATTGCCGGTCTGATCGAACATTTGAAGACGGAAACATCCAAGTGGGCGAAGAAGGTGATGGATGGAAATCGGCTTTTCCAGTGGCAGCGCGGCTACGGCGCGTTTTCCGTGAGTCATTCCATGAAGGACAAAGTCGACGAATACATTCGGCACCAGGAACAGCATCACGCGCAACGATCATTTCAGGAAGAGTACCGGCAACTCTGCGCGAAGCATGGAATTGAGATCGACGAGCGATACGTCTGGGACTAATCGTCGGAGCAAACGGCCGGGCCTTTGGCCCTCTGCTGTTGGAGGTTTCCCATACCCAGCCCGATGGGCTGGGCTAGGCAAACGAATGGGCCGTTGGCCCGGAACGCGTGTCCGGGCCGCGAGCCAGCAGGCTTCCGGGCCAAAGCCTTTCAGCCTTCTCTATGACAGCTTCTTCGCCTTCATCAGCTTGGCGGCGTTGCCGGCCTGGCCGAAGGCGGTCATGCGGGCGATGCAGACCTGCTTCATGGCGTCGCGAGCTGGCTTCAGATATTCGCGAGGGTCGAAGGCTCGTGGCTTCTCGGCGAAAATCTTTCGAATCGCGCCGGTGATCGCCATGCGGCAGTCCGTGTCGACGTTGATCTTGCGAACGCCATGCTTAATGCCTCGCTGAATTTCTTCCACTGGCACGCCGTAGGTTTCTTCCATCTGACCACCGAACTTGCGGATGATGTCCTGCAATTCCTGAGGAACAGACGAGCTGCCGTGCATGACCAGGTGAGTATTCGGCAGGCGACGATGAATCTCTTCAATCAGAGACATCTTCAGCACTTCGCCGGTTGGCTTATGCTTGAACTTGTAAGCACCGTGGCTGGTTCCGATGGCCACTGCGAGTGCATCGCAGCCGGTTTCGGCGACGAAGCGCTCCGCTTCCGCCGGGTCTGTCAGGTGAGAAGAATCCATGCCGCCTGAAGCGCCGCCGGTTGCGTGTGAGTCGCGGTCGCCTGGTTCTTTTTCCAGATCCTTGTCGTGACTGTGAGCTGCCGCTGGCTTCGCCGGGGCATGTCCGACCTGACCGAGGCAGCCGATTTCGCCTTCCACGGAGACGCCCATGGAATGAGCGACGAGCACGACTTCGCGAGTCACCTTCACGTTGTATTCGTACGATGCCGGAGTTGCTGCGTCTTCCATCAGCGAACCGTCCATCATCACCGAAGTGAAACCGTACTTGATCGCGCTGTAGCAGGTCGCCGGGCTGTTGCCGTGGTCCTGGTGCATGACGATCGGGAGTTCCGGATACAGCTCTGACGCCGCCAGCATCAGATGTCGCAGGTAGTTGTCCTGAGAATACGATCGAGCACCGCGGGAAGCCTGCACGATCACTGGCGAATCGGTCTCGCGAGCAGCTTCCATGATCGCCTGAATCTGCTCCATATTGTTAACGTTGAATGCTGCAACACCGTAGTTATTCTCAGCGGCGTGATCGAGGACAACACGAAGTGGAACCAGGGGCATTTGAGTACTCCGAGCGCGAAATCAACCTTGTCGCGCAATTGAGGGCGAAAGAAGGCGGACAGGAATCTGTCTGCCGAATCTTCATTCCGGGACGTGAAAACGAGGCGAATAGGGTAACGGTCCGACCTGTCCTTCGCAACGACCGAAGCCCGCTGTTGCCAACTGTGGAATCTCACAAAACACGGCATTTCGCGGACCGCACGCTCCACAATGTCCATCCGCCGACGTTTGACGTAAGCTCTTTCGCCACTCGGTACGGATTTTCCACCTCTTCCTGGAACGTCGTATGACTTCACGCTTCCTTCCTGACCTGCTCCTTCTCATCACTTTGCTCACGGGTTCGCTTGCGTCCTGGTGTCAGGCACAGTCAAACAAGACCGAGGCCTTGACCGAAAAGACTCTGGTCGTCTGGGTTTCCCCGGAGAACCTGACTCAGCAGGGCGGCAGCGCGCTCACGATTGATGACAAGGCGTTCCATTTTGACGGGATCGTCTTTGGTGAGCTCGAACCGGCTCGATGGATGGCCGGAAGTGATCTGTTCAGCCGGACTCAGCGCGATCAGGCGAAGTTCCCTGCAGAAACATCGACGGGAGACACGCTGGTTCAGATCGCGATTGTCTACAGCGGCAAAACGATCACGACCTTTCGCAACGGCACGCTCTATTCTCGGCACGATGTCGCAGGCCTGCAAAGCTTCCCGGACAGCAGCGTGGTGATCATCGGACCTCGCCACATCGGCAATCACGAATTCTTCGCAGGCCAGATCGATGATGCTCGCATCTATAACACGGCCCTGACGGAAGCTCACCTGAAAGCACTGAAGCCTGGAATCGCCGGTGATCTTCGTCCATGGGCATGGTGGACCTTTGATGAAGATTCTGACGGGGTAAGTTCTGTCGCGGAGAAGACCGGGCGACTGGCTCACACGAAACTCACACCAGGCGCGAGTGTGAAGAATGGACGTTTGATCCTGGACGGCAAGACGGGTGCTCTGTTCGCATCGGCCGATCGGAACACGGTCGACCAACTGGCCAGTCAGAAGCGACGACTTGGCAACGTTCGATCTCAGCCGCCGGAAGATCTGATCCTGAATTACCATCTGATGCATCCCGGGGATGACAGTCTGCCGGGTGATCCCAACGCCGCGTTCTGCGTCGATGGTGTTTATCATCTGCATTACATCATTCAGCATCCATGGAACGGTGGGCGTTCATTTTCGTTTGCTCATGTCACCAGCACCGACATGCTTCACTGGACATGGCAGACAACCAAACTGCAGCCAGCGTTTACGGGACATGGTATGTTCAGCGGCACAGGATTTCTGACCAAAGAAGGACGACCCGCTGCCATTTATCACGGTCAGAATTCCGGACGCAACCAGATCGCCATTGCGACCGACAAAGCAATCAGTGCCTGGGAGAAACCATTCCCGGTCAACGTGCGAAACCCGGATGGCACCGAAGTACAAATGAATCACTGGGACCCGGATTGCTTCCTGATTGGCGATACTTACTACGCCATTTCCGGGGGCGAAAATCCTCCGTTGATGAAGTCCAAAGATCTGAAAACCTGGTCTGTGGTCGGACCGTTTTTGCAGCACGATCTTCCGGACGTTGCCAGGGGCGAAGATGTCTCGTGTCCGAACTTCTTTCGCATTGGCGACAAGTGGATGCTGCTGTGCATCAGCCATGATCTGGGCTGTCGATACTACATCGGCGACTGGGATGCGAAGGCCGAGCAGTTCGTTCCGGAGACTCATGGCCGGATGAATTGGCGGCGCGAATCGCAGAGCCTGTTCAGTCGCGAATCATGGCGAGCGGACTTCTTCGCGCCGGAGAGTGTTTTGACTCCTGATGGTCGTCGAGTCATGTGGGCCTGGTGTGCGACGCTGGATCGTTACGACGGGCACATGAGCGATCTCACGATTCAGTCGCTTCCTCGTGAATTGAGTCTCGCGAAGGACAACTCGCTGAGGATTCGGCCGTTGCGCGGACTGGAGACTCTGCGACAGGATCCTGTCGTGACGGAAAACGTCACCGTGGGGCACGTCGATCGAACGCTGCTGTCCGACAGGACTCCGAAGGGGCAGAAGATTGTGGATCTGACGAGCGATGCGATGGAGGTACAGATCACGATTCCTCGCAGCGAAGCTCTGGGAAAACTGTTCGGCTTCAATGTCTACAACGATGGCAATGGCAACGGGCTGCCAATCGTTTTCCGGCCAGAGACAGGGATGCTGCGAGTTGGCACGGCGGAAGCTCCTTTCCGAATCTCTGACCTGGCCACCGAGGAAGACCTCGTCGTACGAATCTACATCGATCGTCATGTGGTCGAAGTGTTCGTGAACGACCGGCAGGCCATGATGGCTCATCATCGCGACTACCAGGGCAGACCATCGCTCACCGCTTTCACGATCGGTGCGCCGACGGTGCTGAAGAAGGTCGAAGCGTGGAAGATTCGACCGACGAATGACGGCTTCCGCAAGGCGATGGAAAACCGCGTCTGGGAACCCGAGACGCGGTAACACCCACAACAACGCCACCGGGTTCACGCCGGTGGTTTAACGGCTTTTGCACTACCCAGCTTTCACCTGATCATGGAACTCACGATATGTGTAGTGCAGAAGCCTTTGTCCACCGGGGTGAACCCGGTGGGGGAGTAATAGCTTCAAACCACTGGATTCCACCGATGCGATTCTTCTCCCTTCTTCTGATCGCAGCACTGTCTGCAAGCGCAACTGCCAGCTCGGTGTTCGCACAGGCCCGCACGCCTCGCGAAGTCGCCGAGCAGTTAGCGGTTGTTTACGGTCACAAGCTCGACCAGGTCGCTTACATCCCGGCGCTGCCGCTGGTCGCAAAGCTGAAGCTCAGCGAACTTACCAGTGATGCGAAGTACGCGGAAGAAGTGCGGACCATCGTCGAACCGTTTCGAGTCGGCGAAAAGACACCGGTGCCAAAGTCCGGCAGCGAGCAGGCCGGGCACCTGATTTTCGCGGCACTCTCGGAGCACACTTCGGGACAGGATCGTGAGCGATGGATTGCCCTGTGTCGCAGTGCGGCGGATCAGATCTTTGATTCCGCTGGAAAGCCATTGGAAGTGATGCCGTTCCACAATGAAATGAGTGATGCCGTTTTCATGGCTGGGCCGATTCTTGCCGCGACGGGCAGGCTGACCGGTGATCGCAGGTACTTCGATGCGGCGGCCGTGCACTTTGCTTCGATGCGGAAATTCTGCCTTCGCGAAGACGGGCTGTATCGACATTCGCCGTTATGTGAAGCTGCGTGGGGCCGAGGCAATGGCTTTCCGGCTCTTGGCCTTGCTCTGGCTTTGAGTGACTGGCCCGAAGACCATCCGGCGTATCAACCATTGCTGGAAGAATACCGCAGGCACCTCGCAGCCCTGAAACCTCATCAGGATTCCCAAACACACTGCTGGCATCAGGTGATCGATCATCCGGAAAGCTACGATGAATATTCCTGCACTTGCATGATCGGTTTCGCGATGGCTCGTGGAATTCGCCGTGGCTGGCTGCGGCCGGAAGACTATCAGTCCAGCGTGGATCGAGCATGGAAGGCGATCGAATCACGCACAAGTCCGAACGGGGATCTGGTCAACGTCTGCACCGGAACCGGAAAGCAAAAGACTCTTCAGGATTACTTTGACCGACCTGCCATCAACGGCAAAGATGATCGAGGTGGTGCGATGGGGCTGATGTTCACGACAGAGCTGATGGCGCTGGAGCCGGCTCGAAGGTAGATGACGCAGGAGAATGGTTCATGTCGTTCGTTTCAGAATCTCATCGCTTCATCAGCATCACGCGAGAACTTGAACCGCATGCACCGCTTCATGCTCGGGTGGTTCGCGTTCTGGAGCAGTTGCCGGAAGAGGTTCAGCAGGACTTCCTGAGCGATCACCGATTCCGCATCACGATCGACAATTACACTCCGGAACAGGGCTGGACTTTGTTCATGCCGACACCCGGTCCAATCGGATTCGGAACTCGCTGCGTCGTGCTTCGACTGAAACTGTCACACTGCGACGAAGCGTTTGCCCTCTACGTCATCGCGCATGAGTTTGCTCACGCGTTTCTCCGCAACGGCCCGTGGGGCGACATCACCGATGTCGAACAGGCCGCCGATGCACTGGCCGCGACATGGGGATTTTGTCGTCCTCGTTAGCCAACTTCGCAACCGTGTGTGTTTGGCGAGCGGAGCGTGTAAACGCTCCGGTATGCGATTCATGCGATTTGTGTTTGGTGCGATTGCGTTCGATGACTTTGGTTCGACCGGTTTGCGGTGACGTACCGGCGGGTTAACACCGCGCCGCTCGCCGGTGTGGTCTACGGCACAATCATGCCGTCCTCATACGTCCATACAACCAACGGGGCTCGTTGGTTGATGGTGTATCGAATGGCTCCTATGACCGAAGCGTCCGAATCGAGTTTCCGTTTCGAACCGGATTGAGTCCACCATGAGCCTGACGTGGGTTTGGGCCATTGAAGATTCAGGGCTCGCGTGCCATAGCTCTTGAAGTTGTGAAGAACCGTCTCCGGATCGGCATCGCTGTGGACGTTGACGCCGAGGTGGATGTGATTATCCATGATGGCCACGGCGAGCAATCTCCAGCGGCGAAATGCGGCTGTGCAATGGAATTGATTTAACAGGACTCGAGCGTGTTCGATGTTGAGCCGAACGGCATCGCCCTTCATTTGAAGTTTCGACCAGTGCGCAAGAGCATCGGAATGCGGGATATGATCTTGTCCGATCTTGTTGTGCTCGATCACGTTACCGGATGGATCATGCAGAAGACCCGTGGCACCTCGTTTGTCGCCCGGCAGAAACGTGCCGTAAGTGGTCCATGTGAGGAACCAGAACCAATCGTAGTTGAGGTCATTCGCGGAAGGATTCAAGTTGCGATTCCAGGTTGCGATTCGGCGAGCGGAGCGTGTCAACGCTCCGGTATGCGATTCATGCGATTCGAATGTTTGATGCGATTTTGTTGGATGATTTCGGTTCGAATGGTTTGCGCTGACGTACCGGCGGGTTAACACCGCGCCGCTCGCCGAGATTGTTCCCCGTCACTCCGCCGCGTCGTCGGCTTCCCAGTCCGGCTTTCGGCATTCGTCTGCCAGGGAGGACATCCGAGTCGACACGATCTGCATGAAGGCGTCGCGGCTGCCGTTCCAGCGGAACTCTTCTCCAACAAACACATCGCAAAAAAATGGAACCAGAATTCCTTCGCCACGAGGAAGTGACTTGCCAAGTCCGTACATGAAGACTGGAACGACCGGGATCTCCGGATGTCGTTTTGCCAGATGCGCGATTCCGGTGCGGAATTCCTGGAGCTCCTCCGGTTCTCCTCGAGTCCCTTCCGGGAACAGGATCAGGATCTTGCCGGATTCCAGTGCCTTTGAAACAGGTTCGAGCGGATCATCACGCTGCGCACCGACGCGTCGGTTCAGAGGAATTATGCCGATGATCTTGTCCGAAAACCATTTCAGCAGCCGGTTTCTGTGGAAGTAGTCCACCGCTGCCACCGGGCTGACCAGATGCAGCCGACTCATGCCAAACAGTGTCATCAGAGTAATCGCGTCGAGATGACTGTTGTGGTTTGCGACGATGATGGCCGGACCAGTCTCCGGCAGTAAATGGCGACGTCGCACATTCAATCCAAGAAGGATCAGGATGATGGGTCTGACCAGCAGCAGGAAGAAGGCAAATCGCAGGGTTCGGGACATGATGGCCGATCTCCGATCTTCTTCAGCAATAACAGTAATGCACGAAGTGGAAGAACAGCGGAGCCGTGTAAGTCAGACTATCGACGCGATCCAGAATACCTCCGTGTCCAGGCAGAATGGTCCCGGAGTCCTTAACACCCAGGTCCCGCTTCAGAGCCGAGATTGAAACGTCGCCTGCGAAGCCGCCCACGCCAATGATCATGCCGGCGATCAGGGAACGCTTCCAGTCGAGAAACGTCAGATGAGGACCCAGCAGACAGGCAATCAGCGTTGTCGTCAGAACGCCGCCCAGAAGCCCTCCAAGCGTTTTTCCAGGGCTGACTCGCGGCACAACTTTTCGCCTTCCAAGAGTCTTGCCCCAGATATACTGAGCCACATCATTGCCCTGAGTCAGCAGGATCAGCAGCACCAGCAGTCCCGGACCAGAATGCAGACGTCCGGTCTCCGACGGCCAGACAGGCGCAAAACGAGCGGCTTCAATCGGACGGATGACAAACAGCATCGCTGCGTGTGACAGGCTGAAGACCGTCGTCATCAGGCCCCAGTGCAGAGTTCCCACAGCGCGAAGAAAGCCGCTTGTTTCTCCAATGATGACCATTCGGGCCGGCAGCAGGAGAAACATGTAAACAGGAATGAAGATGATGAACATGCCGTACCATTCCTTGTAGACCCAGAGGTACTGCAGCGGGATGGCCAGATACGCAAGGAACAGAACTCGATGATCGGCGCGGCGCGTTGGAATGAGCGACAGGTATTCTTTGAACGCCAGAAAACTGACAAAGGCGAGGAATACGAGGGACGCTGTGCGGTTGAGTGCGACGGCAAGTCCAAACAGTCCGACAATGACCCACCATGTGCGCACTCGCAGATGAAGTTCGCGATAGTCCCGGTCGGGGTTTCGCATCTTCAGAACGCGCCACGCAATACTGGCAACCACCAGCGCGATGACGACGCCGAGCATGGTCCATCGGACTTCCGAGGCCAGATGACTCAGGTCAAACAGACGCATCAGTTTTTTCCTGTCGAGCTTTCATCAGTTCCGCGATTTTGCGGAGACGGCGAACAGAAGTCACGAGACCACCCACAATGATCACAGCCAGAGCGGCCGCAGTGATACCAAACGCGTTTTCCTCATGCAGAATCTGCAGTCGGGCCGGAAGTACGATGCCAGCAACGCAGACGATCGTCATCAGCGCCATTCGCTGCTGTTTGGCAAAGGGTCCGAGGAACACCTGACCGACCCCAACGCTGGCTCCAATGGCGCGGACATAGGCGACAAACACGGAGATCAGCGCTGCCCCAAGTCCCAGTAAAGGACATCCGCCAAAAGCAAAGCCCGCACCGATCAGAATCGCCGGGTCGGAAATGCGATCGGGAACCTCATTGTAAAGATCACCAACTGCGGATTTCTTTCCGCCTTCAATCGCCACCATACCGTCCAGAAGATTAGCGATCAGCCGCAATTGAATCATCAGTGCCGACAACAACCAGCAGCCTCGTCTGAGAAGATCATGGCTGACATGATTGGTAGCAATCAGGCAGCCGCAGGCTCCGGTTGCAAAGATCACACTCCATACGGAGATCATGTTGGGTGATACATCGCGTCGTGCCAGAGCGGCCGCGAGCTTCTGAAAGACGGGCCATTGTCGAGTCTTCAGGGGGCGACGACCTGAAGGCATCTCGGGTGTTGCAGGCATAAGCTGACAATCGTGAAGTAGAGCCACCTGGGCAGTTGCGGACGAACGCGGACGCACACAGGTCAGGATTAGACCGACAAACCTGTCGGATAGAAAGGAAGAAGCTCGCAGTGGAACGCAAGTGGTTCCACGCGAGCTGCAATAACGGCTCGGCGGTGACGTACCGGCGGGTTAACACCGCGCCGCTCGCCGATGTGGTGTGCCTCCGGGACTATTCAGCCTTTTCCGGCAGCGGAATCACGTTGGCTTCAAACTTGAACTCGAACATGTACTTCCGGCTGCCTGCTTCGCCTTCTTCGGTCAGCTTTGCATTGCCGACGACGCGGCCATCCTTGAGTTCGGCCGAACCTTCAAGGCTCCCGTTTCCACTGACCGAGAGGTTGTCGGCCCACAGGTCGTAGCTCTCCACCATGCCCTCCGGGTTGATAATCATGCGAATCTGAGGCTGAAATTCGTTGAAGTCGTTATCGTTTCGTTCCCTGGCAAGGGAGGTTTTCAGCTTCGTCATGTTGGCTGGCTTTTCAGACAGATAAACACGCGTCATTTTGTCGCCGTAGTAGTCGATTTCGTAGGCGACGATGTTCTTCAGCGTGTAGGTCTTGTCGCCAACTTTCAGAGTGCCAACCGATGATTCCCTGCCCGTTGCCATGGCTTTTGTTGAAGCTTTTGTAGTCGGCTCTTTGTCTGCCTTCTTCTTTGAAGCGGCTTTCGGCTTTTCTGATCGACCCGGAATTCCTTTGAGTGCTTCTGCAATCTGTGCATTCGCATCGCTCAGGGCTTTCTCCACTTCCATTTCGGCTTCTTCACGGATCTGTCGAGCCAGTTCAGACTCTTCCATTTCTTCGCTCTCGGCCACCGCATCTGCGGCTTTCACAGCCTCTTCTTCTGCAGCCTGAGCATTCTTGATGGCTTCCTTTGCTCGTTCTTCTTCTTCCTTCCACTCCACTTTTGTCTGGTGCTTCACAGTTACGTCAGTAACGTCTTCGATCTTCTTCAGATTCAGAGTGATCATGTCTTCTGCCGGATTGCGAAAGACCATCAGACCCACAGACTGGCCGAAGTCATCGTCACTCACAGAGACCTTTGGAGCCGTGGACTTCCATGCCTTTTTGCCCAGTTCGGTCTGGTAGAACTTTCCAACAGCCTCATAGTCCATGGCTGTCTGGAGGCTTAGAGTTTTGAACATCGGAGTGAACCGCAGTTCCTTTGCGTCAGCAGGAGCTGGCAGATCAACGGGCATCAGTGACACGTTCATCATGATCGAAGTCTGGTTGTTCTGAGCAGGCGCGACAGAGATCATCACATTCAGAAGAATGGCGTTCTTCTTCAGGTTGAAGATCTTCTGTTCATCGCCGAGGTCGTCTTCACCGTAGGCTGTCCATCCGGCCCTGGTCAGCAGCTCTTTGGTTGCCACGGTGACTTTGTCAACGGACTCTTTAGTCGAGTAAATTGCTGTGATTGCATTCGCGAAGACTGATTCCGCACCTTTTACAACGGGCAGCGACGACAGTTCGACGTTGCCATGATTGTTCAGGGCGACCATCGTCTTTCCTTCGCCGATCATGGTCGTCGTGATGGAAAGCGTGAAGCCGGATTTTTGGAACGTGCCTGCCGCATACGCTGCATCCAGCGAAGTTCCAGGAAGCTCCTTCCAGCCGGCTTTCACAAGCTGAGTCTGGTGAAACTTGTAGGCAGTCTTTGGATCTTCCGCCGTGTTGTATGTCATGGAGGACAGCTGTTTGTCATCCGATGGCTCTGCCGCGGCAGGCAGTTCCAGCGTTCGAAGGTCAAGGACCTTTGCCGCTTCTTCAATCGTGGCCGCATCGCCTTTTGCACCCTGTGCGAAGCAGGATCCGGAAAGCAGAGCCATCCCAACCAGAAAACACAACGCCAGCACAGCACTTCGAAGCGACGTCATAAACGACAACGTTAACATGATGGTTATCCCGTGAATTCAAACGCTGACACTGTCAACTTGTGAGGCTGCCAGCAAAACCCGTCTGACACACAAACGCAGTCAAAATTCGAATCGCACAGAATTTTGCGAGTTTTGTTCTGCTACTGAGGCACCGCAATGGCAGACTGCAGATATTCCAGTTCCGGAACCAGACGCTGGCCTTCATCACTGCGACCGGATTGGTCAAACAGTGTCAACGCGTCCGTCAGACTGGCTGCAGTCGTTGGCGGGTCCAAGGGTTCCATCAGGGGCATCCATAACAGGCTGACGATTGCCCGGTCATTTTCATGCAACTGCATCAGCGCACGGCCGGCGAGAAATTCCCCGGGGGAACGGACCTTACGATCCAGCTCTTTCAGGCGGCGCTGCCATTCTTCGACTTCCAGTACTGCGAGTTTCTCCGGTTCAATCAGTCGAAGTCGCCACAGCTGAAGCTCTGCCAGCTGAGACATCGTCAGGTCACTCTCTTTGCGGACTTTCTGAAGCGTTGCTGCAGCCTGTCTCTGATGATCTTCCGAACTGAGTAATGCGGATGCTGCTGTGAGCTGCTCAGCAGGCGACTTTGAGCGAAGCTGGCTGACATCCGCCGAGTACTTTTGATTGTCCGGCAGGCGCTCGTCCCAGACCAGCGGAAGACATAAAACGTGTCGGCTGGAAGGATCGTCGGCCAGAATCTGCTCCACGGCTTTGAGACATTCCGCAAACTCTCTTCGTGCCCGATAACATTCTGCGACCGAGCTCAGAATCTCTCGGCGCACCCAGGGCCGACGTTCCTCTCGCTGAGCTTCAGCGAAAGCCTTCAGCGCGTCCTTCCATCTTCGCTGCTGCATGGCCCGAAGTCCGGTTTCGTAAGCCTCGGACTTCGCAAATTCCAGTCTCTGGACGTCACGAAGCACGACGACTTCGACCTGACCGTTGTTTTGTCGCAGAACGACGGAATGACCTTTCAAGTCACCGATTGCTCCCTGCAGGATCTTTGGTCTCGCCGCACCTTTGGCCTTCAGGATGACCTGGTCTCCCGATGCTGGTGGCAGCAGAGACTCCTCATCGCCACCTGGTGCCGACTCCTGCGCCGACAAACAGGGAACTGTAGCCAGCATCAGGCAGGCGTAAGCAGCCGCGATCATTCTCCTTCGACTGTGCATCATGACGGACTCACTGCAGGAGCATCCTCGGAGCCAGGTCCATCCGTCAGTCTCAGTTTTGTTTCAACCATCGGGTTCCGAAAAACGCCGTTCGGATCAAAGCGCCGGCACAGAGTTCGAAACAGCGGAAGATGTGGATACAAACGTTCCAGCGTCTCCGGTGTTGTCGGGCACCATTTGCCCCAGTGCACTCGCGCATCAAACAGAAGACCCATGGCCTTTGCCAGGAATTCGGCTACAGCCAGAAACTGGTCGCGCGGTCGGAGATACGTGATCAGACTGAAGGAGTACCAGTCTTCATTCGGCGCTGAAGGACTCGCCGATGACATCGAAATCAGCGTCTGATCCTCAAGAATGCGTCGCACACAGATGGGATAATGGTGCACCCAGGTTCCTGCGATTGTCGTGATCTCGTCCAGCAGCCCGGCACGCTGCAGCATGGCTCGGACGGAATCAGTGAGCGGGAACGAGGCATCGTCTGCAACGCTCAGAATTTCTCTGACGAACAGGCAGGCGGTCTCCACATCACGGCGTCTGACAAAGATCTCTTCTTCCAGATGACGGAACAGCTCATGTTCCATTGTCAGTTGCAGATCACTGCGATCCACGGGCTTCCACGGCGGGATGATGGTCCAGGGCACGACACGCCGAAAGAAAAACCTCACAGCCCATCGGCTCTTCATCCAGACCGCAGTCAGCAGGATCAGCAGATGCAATCCCAGATCCATCGCCAGAAACCAGTAGACCCGATAGAGCGCCGCGCCATTCTGTCGCTGTTCACGTTCCGAGATCTTCCGGCGCTGGACGTAGACCGACCACGAATGAGGAATCAGGAAGAACTGCTGCAGCGGCGTCTCTTCCTGCAGAGCAAGTGCCTGGTCAACCGATCGGACCGGGACCATTTGCTCCTGAACAAAGTACTGAGGAACTACCGGGATCGTGACTTCAATCACGACGCCAAGGCATCCCAGTGAACACTGCGCGGCTCTGAGTTCAGCGCCACCGCGGATGTCGCGGATGACCGAGTTCTCTCCGGACTCATCAAAGCACGCAATGCGAGCCGCCTTGATATAGTGTGAAAGACAATAACGTCCGGAGCCATGCGTTCCGGTCGCCGTCGCACCGGAGATCGTCTGTTCTGTAATCAAACCAAGCGCCGGCGGCGCAAGTCCGCGCTGATTCAGCTCATGGATCAGATGTTTGATCTGAATGCCGGCTCCGACCGAGGCAAAAAGCTGTCCCTGTTCTTCGTGAATTCGAATGTGCCGGAAGTTCTTCATGTCGATGACGACACCGGCTGTCTCGATCAGCGGACTCCATGAATGCTTCGAGCCCATGACGCGAATTCGGCCGAGGCGATTTTCCTTCAGGACTCGCAGCAGCTCCTCTTCCGTCAGCGGAGCCACCCGTTCAGCCGGCCGAAAGGAGATGTTCTCTCCAAAGTTAGTGATGGCTGCGGTCGACATGTCACGGCGCTTTCAGTGGAATCGAATCTGTTTCACCGGAGAGTCAGTGTAATCAACAGTGAAGGTTTTGCAGCGTGGTGTTCCGTGATATTCTGCCCGCATGCCGGACACCACGACAACCAACTCGACGCCAGAATCTGATGTGACTCGCCTTCAGATGCCGGTTCAGTACGTTCGTGGCGTCGGTCCGCATCGAGCAGCGCTGCTGAAGAACCTGGGAATCGAAACAGTGCGAGACATGCTGTTTCACGTTCCGGCCAGCGTCAACGACTTCAGCGACATGAGACCTGTTCCTCGGCTGGAACCGGATCGCGAACAGTCGGTACACGGCATCATCATCGACCGGGAACTGAGACAACTCCGAAATAATCGCTCACTGGTCGGTGTGCTGCTGAACTGCAACGGGCACTTTGTTCGAGGCATCTGGTTCAATCAGCCGTGGATGTACAAGAAGTATCGCGATGAAGACCATGTCGTCTTCAGCGGCAAGCCTCAGAAGAAAGCGGGACGCTGGGAGTTCAGCAATCCTCGGGTTTATGTTCTGTCGCCCGATGATGACATCGAAAACGCGGCCGGAGTTTTGCCGCGCTATGCTCTGACCGATGGCATCAAGATGGACGCCATGCGACAGATGGTTCGCACGGTGACCGAGCAGTATGCTCACCTGGTCCCCGACCCGTTGCCGGAGTCCTTTCGACTGGCTCACAATCTTCCGGATCTTCCAACGGCGCTTCGCAGCCTTCACGCACCGACTTCCGTCAAAGACTGGGAATCCGGTCGCCACCGCATCCTGCTGGACGATCTGCTCGAATTTCAGCTGGGACTTGCGCTCAGGCGTCGTTCGAGCCGCATTCTTCAGGCCGTCCCTCTGGAAGTTTCTGCGAAGGTCGACGCGCGCATTCGACGGCTGTTCAACTTTCGGTTCACCGACGGTCAAAACACCGCGGTCACAGACATTGTCAAAGACATCAAGATGCCACAGCCGATGCACCGGCTTCTGCAGGCAGATGTCGGAGCCGGCAAGACGGCCATTGCGGTCTATGCAATCCTTGCGGCTGTTGCTGCGGGAAAGCAAGCCGTGCTGATGGCTCCCACAGAAGTGCTTGCCACTCAGCACTGGGAAACATTTGATGAATTGCTCGCTGAAAGCAAAGTGAATCGCTGTCTTCTGCTGGGAGGACTGCCGGCGGCGAAACGACGTGAGCTGCTGCAGAGCATTGCCGACGGTTCCATGCACATCGTGATCGGAACCCAGGCTGTCATTCAGGAGAGTGTGAAGTTTCGCAATCTCGCGCTGGCCGTGATTGATGAGCAGCATCGGTTTGGCGTTCGCCAGCGAGCTGCCTTCACGGGGTCGCTCGAGAGTCCTCATGTGCTGGTCATGACCGCGACTCCGATTCCGCGAAGCCTCTGCCTGACTCAGTTCGGCGATCTGGATGTGTCGGTCATCCGCGATCTTCCACCCGGCCGACAGAAAGTCATCACCGCGCGAATCACGGGAGGTCCGGAAGAAGCACGAGTCTGGACGTTTGTCAGACAACAAATTGCCGCCGGTCGACAGGCCTATGTCGTCTGCCCGCGGGTTGAAGGTCAGAGTGACGATGATGTTGCATCGGCGGAAAGCGTTTTTCGACAGCTCAGTCAGTCAGAACTTTCCGGACTGCGACTGGACCTGCTGCATGGTCGGATGGACCGTCAACATCGCCACGAGGTCATGGGACGCTTCCGCGATCATGAGACGGACGTCCTTGTTTCGACAACCGTGATTGAAGTCGGCGTGAATGTTCCCAACGCCACAATCATGGTCATTCAGCAGGCCGAACGATTCGGAATGGCTCAGCTGCATCAACTGCGAGGCCGCATTTGTCGAGGCAGTTATCAGGGGTACTGCTTTCTGTTTTCGAATGCGGAGACTCCTGAAGCCATCGACCGGCTGACGGCTCTGGAAAAGACGGCCGACGGATTTGAACTGGCGGAGAAAGACGCGGAACTTCGCGGGCCTGGCGATATTCTTGGGCTTCGACAAAGTGGTGCGATGCCTCTGCGAGTCGCGGACCCGGTTCGTGATCTGTCACTCCTGCAGATTGCCCGCCGGATGGCTCAGGAACTGGTTGACGACGGCCGCTTCGACCGCCCGGAATTTCGCGAACTGCGGGCCATCGTGCTCGAACGCTTCGCCAACGTCTTTGATTTGCCGCAAACTGGTTGAAATGCGGGCTTCGGCGGCTTCGGCCCTGAATGTTGTTTGCACATTTGGATTCCATGGATCGTAGTCCGTGGAATTCGCAGTTCCGCTCTCTACACTGCGAACTGCACCTCGCACCGCATCGAAGAGTGACGCTACCGTCCTTCGACTTCTTTCGACGGCAACGGAAACATGTCCACGTCGTGCTGCCAATGATTGAGTTTGCATGCTATGAAGGAAAACGGCCAGAACGCATCACCCGACGATCGCGGCAAGGATCATCTTTCCGAGAGTACTCGTCCGGCTCCCAGCCCCGTTGATTCTCCCGGCATGAATGTCGTCAACGCGGATCTGAGCGCTGTGCAGGGAGAAGCATCGGAATCGCATTCAGGCTCGTACATTGGTCGATACCAGATTATCCGGCGGTTGGGGCAGGGCGGTTTTGGGACCGTCTATCTGGCGCGCGATCAGGAACTGGAACGACTTGTTGCGATCAAACTCCCGCATCTGAGTCGGATGCAGAACAGTTCTTTTCGTACAGAATTTCTCGCAGAAGCCCGGACGCTTGCGAAGCTGGATCATCCGTCGATCGTACCGATCTACGACTGTGGTGTAATCAGCGATGGTCGCTGCTTTGTCGTATCGAAGTACATCGAAGGCCGCGATCTGGCGCGTGTCCTGGTTCAGGGCCCGGTGGAACCATCTGAAGTGGTTCGGCTGATGATCGATGTCGCAGAAGCGCTTCAGCATGTTCATCGGTGCGGAATTATTCACCGCGACATCAAGCCGGCCAACCTTCTGCTCGGACACGAAGGCCGCATCTACGTGGCCGACTTCGGACTGGCTCAGCGGGAAACACACGGCAGCCACGCTACCCGATTCGCGGGAACTCCCAGTTACATGAGCCCCGAACAGGTGCGAGGGGAAGGGCACCGCATCGATGGACGCAGTGACCTGTTCAGTCTCGGCGTCACCATGTATGAACTGCTGACTGGCGAGCGTCCGTTTTCCCGAGGCACTGCGGAAGAAGTTTTCCACCGCGTACTGACTGTCGAACCTTTCCCTCCTGATCAGCTGAATGGACGCATTCCGGTCGAACTGAGTCGCATCTGCATGAAGCTGATGGCGAAACTGGCGAGTCAGCGATATGCCGATGCCGGACTGCTGATCACCGATCTGCGCGACTGGAAAGACTCCGCGACGCAAAGTCCCGACGAGTTGAAGATTGGCGATGCTCCAGCAGACGGCACTACGATTGTGCCTTCGGAGATTCTTCGAACCGAAGTGCGGACGGCCAGTCCTGGTGCCGTGGTTCCTCGAGGACTCCGCGCGTTCACTCGTGCGGATGCCGGCTTTTATCCGGACCTTCTGCCTGGTGTGCGAGACCGCGACGGTTTGCCCGTCATTATCGGTCACTGGAAACACTGGGTGACTCAAAGGGAAGAGGCGCCGGAACTTCACACGGCTGGTGTGATCTTTGGGCCAACGGGCTGCGGGAAATCATCACTCGTGCGTGCCGGCATTTTGCCATCGCTGCCGGATACCTGTCTGACCGCGTTTGTCGAAGCCAGTGCCGACATGACCGAACGACAGCTGATGATGGCCATTGATCGGCGATGTCACGAGCGTCTGTCCGGTGACCTTACGGACTTACTCACGGCCATTCGAACAGGTTCCGGTTTGCGAAAAGACCAGTCACTGCTGATTGTTATCGATCAATTTGAACAGTGGTTGCATGCGCATCCGGATCCCAGAGACACGCAGTTGCTTCGAGCACTGCGGCAGTGTGATGGAGTTCGCCTGCAGTGTGTGCTGCTGATTCGCGATGACTTCTGGCTGGCACTCAGCCGTTTCATGGAAGTCCTGGAAGTTCCTCTGCAGCTCGGACGCAACGCCACGCTGATCGATCTGTTTGATCGCCAGCATTCGCAAAAGGTCCTGGCAGAATTCGGACGAGGCTACGCGCAGCTTCCGCTGGATCCCGGGTCACTGTCGAAGGACCAGCAGCGATTTCTGGAAGGTGCCGTGGACAGTCTTTCGACGGACGGCAAAGTCATTCCCGTGCACCTTGCTCTGTTCGCCGAAATGGTGAAGTCGCGGGAATGGAAACCGGCAACGCTCCGACAGCTTGGCGGTGCGTCCGGAATTGGAGCACGCTTCCTGACCGAGTCGTTTTCCACATCGTCTTCGCCGGCTCATCAGCGTGCGTATGAGGAACCCGCGCGTCGTATTCTGGAAGCACTGCTGCCTGATCCGGGAACGGAAATCAAAGCCAGCCGGAGAACACGGACCGAGCTGCTGGAAGTATCCGGTTACAGAGACGATCCCGCTCGCTTCACCGCACTGATGGTCATTCTGGAAACAGACCTGAAGCTTATCACCGGCGCTGATGTGATCGATCGAACTCGTTCCGAAGCCTCCGGCAGCCAGAGTTCAGAGCAATCTGCCTGGCAATTGTCGCACGACTTTCTCGTTCCGTCCGTTCGAGAATGGCTGATGGCCAAACGACGCGAATCATTGAAGGGCCGAGTGCGACAGCGGCTGGCGGAACAGTCTCGCTACTGGAGCTTCGATCAGGACGCTCGACACCTGCCGGGACCATTCGAATGGTGCCTGACGCGCTGTCTGATTTCACGCCGGCAAATGTCCGCCGTGGAGAGCCAGCTGATGGCGGCCGCAGACATCCGAATCCTGAGGACGGCGGGATTGATCGCCGCCAGCGTGCTGCTGCTGTTCTGGGCGTGGCATCGCTTTGAATCACGCTCTGCGATGCAGGCCAGGATGACTCAACTGGCCACGTCGGTTCCCGGTGAAGTCACTCGAGTGATCGACGAGCTTCATCAGTTCGGAACACCTGCAAGAGCGGCCATCGAAACTGCGGTTGACAGCGCCGAAGAAGGTTCACGTGAGCGTTTTCTTTTTCAGAGCGCATCTTTGAAATGGTCGGACGCCAATGTGGAGGAAGTTTTTTATTACACCATTCGGCACGCTGATATCTCCGACGTTCCCGTAGCCGGAATTGCGCTCGGAGCATTTGCGGAGCAGCTCGTTCCGCAATGCTGGAGCATCATTGAAAATCGTGCCGGGGCGATGGGTGGGAAGAGCAGCCAGCCGTTTTCCGGCATGGATCGTTTTCGTGCTGTTCAGCTTCTGGCAGGATTTTCAAACTCCTCTGACAAAGAGTCGGAACAGGACAAGGACGCTGAACAGCGATGGAACGTCGCGCGAAAGGAAATCGCATCACTCGTTCTGGAAGCCTGCAGTCAGAATCCCAATCATTATGCCATCATCGAATCCACTCTGGCGCCCATCAAACAGCAACTGCTGCCCGCGCTGACGGAGTGGATTGGTCGTGAACAGAAAGACGTCTCCGGCAGCTTCGCGCTGTCGCTGATCATTGGGTATACGGAAGATAACGCAGCCCAGCGAACAGGTCTGTTGCTGGACGCTTCTGACTGGCAGGTTGAGCGACTGCTGAACAGTCCGTTGAAGCTGGATGAGAACGTACTTTGGCAGGCCATCGACAGTTCTCCTGCCGCCGGCGCATCCGAATCAGAGCTGATTCGCCATGCTCATCGCCGGGCCATGGCAGGCTCGTTGCTGCTGACATTGGCCGAGCAGCGAGGGACTCAGTCTTTGCAGCTGGATGCACTCTGGAAAGATCTGGCGTTTTCCAGCGACATGACGTCTCGGACGTATCTCATTCGCTTTTTGCCCGAGCGTCGCTTTCCGCTGAAGGGCATACTTCGTCGCCTCGGAAGTGAAACCGATCCGGGAATTCTCGCCGGGCTGCTTTTGATCGCCGGAGACTATTCGGATCAGGAAGTGGACGCGATTCGGGAACTGACAGCATCCGCCGGCCGGCTTTATCACACTCATCCCAACGCTGCAGTGCATGCCGCGGCAGAATGGGCACTTCGTGAATGGGGACTGACACAGGTTCTGGATTCCGTGCCGATCGGTGCCGCCGAAGTTGCCGATGCCGCTAAGGATACTCAGCGACCGCGATGGAAACGAAGTCCTCAGGGAATGACGCTGGTGGAAATCGATGGTACGGCCGCGCCGGGCATTGGACGTCGCCTCCTGATGAGTTCGACAGAAGTGACTCGCGATCAGATGCACGCGTTCAATCCGAGTCACTACGTTAATCCTCAGTTTTCACCGACCAGCGATTCGCCTGCGAGTGTCGTGCGATGGAACGATGCCGTGAACTACTGCAACTGGCTGTCGGCCAAAGAGGGATTGCCGCTATTTTATCCTGAGACGCCGGAAGAACAAGACGCGTGGACCAGTACCGCGGAATCTCTGCAGGCACCGGGCTATCGGTTACCGACGGATGCGGAATGGGAATTCGCAAGTCTTGCAGGAGCCGGCACGGTCTGCAGCTTCGGGCGCGATACGCTGCAGGTCGATCGTTACGGCTGGTATGAAGCCAATCACTCACGGTACCTGGCCAAAACCGGTCAGAGTGCTGAGGATGATGAAGAGCGTGTGTCGACTTCGATCTTTGCCAAACCCGTGGGCTTGCTGCGTCCGAACGAGTTTGGGCTGTTCGACATGTACGGCAACGTCGAAGAGTGGTGCGACGATCGAGGCGTATCCGCTGCATCGGAACGAGCCATCCGCGGCGGTGGAGCCCGAGCCTACCGCCAGGTCCTGACCTCTCGCCGCATCGGCAGCCTGCTCCCCGCCTCGCAGTACGATTCGCTTGGTTTTCGCATTGTGCGAACGATCAAGTGAAGGAATCCGCAGGCGTCGAAATCCCGCCCACCGAAATCCCGACTCGCCATTTGCCTCCCGCCATCCCGCACGCTACCATCCCCGCTCACACGGGCTATAGCGCAGCCTGGCTAGCGCGCTTGACTGGGGGTCAAGAGGTCGTGGGTTCAAATCCCGCTAGCCCGATTTCTCACAAAAACCAGTCCGAATCGCAGTTTTGCGATACCTGACGACGTTCGTCAGTGCGGCGAAAACTCAGTTCCAATCGTGGTAGATCTTCCACGAAATGTCCCAGAGTCCCGCACATGGCGCCAGCTGACCGGAAAGGCTCGGGTCTGCATTAGCAGCAATGACCAATACTTGGGCGAAGATAGCTCAGAAGAAACTCGCGTTCGATACGGCCAGTTGTGATCCGGGAATTTTGGCTTGGGACCGAGACTTTGCCGCGGGTGGCCCCGAAACGCCGGAAAACCGTCTTGTGTTAATTAGTGTGACACGTCCGCGAGATGTGTTAAAAGTGATTCTTGTTTTTAACATGTCGTGTTGACGTGTCGATGCCATGAAGATATCGTCTTCGTATGGCAATAAGGCAAAAAAACGAAGGATCATTACCATTATGGTGTCCAGAGGTTCCCTACAACGGCCTTCCTCTGTTACCACCAAATTCGGCGTTGGAAACGACTGCCGTCTTGAAATTGTGTATCGAAGCTCGGGCCTCGCTGGCAGAATTGAAGCAGGCAGCCGAACTCATTCCCAATCAAGCGGTCCTGATCAATACGCTACCACTGCTCGAAGCCCAGGCCAGCTCGGAAATCGAAAACATCGTCACAACAACGGATCAATTGTTCCAGTTCCGTGAATTGGACGACAATGCGGATGCGGCCACGAAGGAGGCGCTGCGTTACAGCCGGTCGCTGCTGGAGGGATTTCGGTCTTTGTTGCAGCGCCCACTGACGACTCGGACGACCGAAGAAATCTGCACGCAGATCAAGGGCGTTGAAATGCAGATTCGCCGCGTGCCTGGAACAGCGTTGGCCCGACAAACCGGTGAGATCATTTACACACCACCAGTCGGCGAAGACTTGCTGCGTTCTTTGCTGGCGAATTGGGAGCGATTTTTACACGAAGCCGTCCACCTGGATCCGCTTGTTCGAATGGCCGTCGCCCATTACCAGTTTGAAGCAATTCACCCATTTACAGACGGCAACGGGCGAACGGGAAGAATTCTGAACAGTCTGTACCTGATCAGTCAGGATCTCCTTACGCTCCCGATACTCTATCTGAGCCGCTACATCATTCAGCACAAGACAGACTACTACCGACTGCTGCTTGATGTGACGCGTAACGCCGCATGGGAAGAATGGGTGATGTTCATGCTGAAAGGTGTCCACGAAACTTCCATGTGGACAGTGGCCAAGATCGTGGCCCTTCGACGTTTGCAGGCGGAAACCGTTGAGTACGTTCGCAAAGCTGCACCACAGATCTACAGCCACGAGTTGGTGAACCTGATTTTCGAAATGCCATACTGCCGAATCCAGAACTTAACAGAACGAGAGATTGCTGTCCGACAAACAGCGTCGAAATATCTCAAGGAACTTGTGAAGATCGGGATTCTGGTCGAACGCCCCTTTGGTCGTGAGAAACTTTTCATACATCCAAAACTCATGACATTACTCACCCGCGACTCCAACACCTGGCTGCCCTACGTTTGAGCGAAGCCAATCCACGAGCCGAACACATAGCCCTCGCATTTTTTGCAGCGGCCTTGGTCCTCTTTCAATTGGCGTGCCCACATACGATTGCGGCAAGCTCATTCCACTAGGCGGGATTTCAGCCAGCAGTAGATCGTTGCTCCGATCTGCTGATAGCCGGTGGCATTGGGATGGACGGCGTTGTTGTCGGGGTAGCCGTCTGTGACGTCCAGGTTGAGTTCCGTGGGGATGATGCAAACTTGCTCGGCCTCGCGATGGCCGAAGTGAGTCAGCTGACGCTCAACAAGGCGATGCTGAATCTGTCGCCAGCCCCAGCGGGTGTAGCGGTCTTTGTAGTTCGCCACGAAAGCCGCATCGCGACTGTTACCCGGAGTCGTCAGGCAAACGCCGATCGTCGCCTCAGGCGCCGCGCGGCGGAATTCGGCGATAAGCTTGTCGGCTTCCCTGAACACGCCATCGATCCGCTCATCGAGCAATCTGGGATCGTCCGGATTGAAGCTGAAGCATTCATTGATCCCGAGCATGATGGTGATGACGTCCGGCGTTTTTCCTCCTGCACGTTCCGCGAAGTACCGCGCGACATCCAGCTTTGCCTGTGGCGGTTCACCCACGGCAAACACGAACGGGCTGCTTCCGGTGTAACCTGGTTCCGGGTTCTTTGGATCAAAGCGGGACGTAAACGCCGCCCATGTCCATCCGCCATAACCTTCATGAACAACGCCCATCGCCGCTCCCGCCGGTTTGTGCGTGCCGATCATTGTCCAGTGCGGATTGCCCGGTAATGCAAGCAGCCTTGCCACTTCGTTCGGATAAGCCGACGCATGAGTCAGACTGTCTCCGACGATCAACAGCGTGATGTCCTTTCCCTTCCCGGCATCCGCTGATGCAACCTGCACCTGAGTCGTCGCTTCTTCAACGACCTGACCCGACTCGTCTTTGACTTTCAGCTTGAGCGGCACGCTGCCGACCTGTTGCTCAGTGGCGTTCAGCGTCCAGCGCCGAGCCTCGGTCGCGCCAAGTGCGCACTCGACTTCGAACGTGACCTTCTGCCCCTCGGCAACCAGCACCGTGTTCTCAAAGTACAGGCTCATCTCAACGCCAGGCACGGCGTAAATCACTGGCGGCAACGTCAGTCGAAACGGCCGCTGCTTTGTTTCCACCGAAGCCTCATCAGCAACGGTCGATTGCAGAGTGAACAAGGCGAGAAGCAAGAACCAACAGGCTCGAAGAATCATGAGCTGTTCCTTTGAGGGATGAGCATTCTCTCGCAGTGATGCAGCTTACTCAACCAGCAGATAGTCCGGTACGCTCAAGTCACGACGGAGCCTCTTATCTGTCATGTCCGGGTTCAAGGCCTTCAGTATTCGAATGGCCTCGCGAGCTTTATCGAGTTCCTCCCATGACTCCACTTCTCTCTTGCGACTTGCCGATCGGATGACGTCTTTCAACAGTTGAATCGCTTCAGGCTGCTTTCCATTTCGAAACCAGAGTTCAGCCAGTTCCAGGGGACGGATACCTGGGTCCTCGACCATTGCCTTTTCAAAGTACTCAATCGCCAGTGCCGGTAAGTTTGCTTTCGACGCGACTTTCGCGAAGGGAAGTCTGCGTCCGTATTCATCGTGATAGATCTCCAGCCGCTGAACCAGCTCTCCTGCCTGCTCCGGATCACGAGTCATGAGGGACGTTACATACCTCTCAAATTGCTGATGGAGCACACAGTATCTCTCGAACGCCGACCTTGTGTCCTCCTCGCTTAATTGTTCGGCAACCTCCAGGATCTGTTCAAAAGTTGCTGCAGCGACGGCATCACGATCTTCTCCACGGGTGCGAGTCACTGCATCCACGTATTGGTCAAAATGTTCTGCAAGTTGATTCGGAGCAAGAGAGTTGCCTCCAAACAGAAGGCGCCGTCGAGTTTCGAGGCTTCCACCGTTCAGATCGTCGAGCCACTCTTCATACGTCCCGATAAGAACCTCATCAGAATAATGTTTCTGACGACCCGGCAGGGCTTCAATCCGGTGAGGCAGACCGAGGATCACTCGACCAACGTGGATTTGAAGCACGTCTGTGGAGGTGAACTGCCAGGGAAAGCTGGCCGCCTCATACCATTCAGATCGAGGCCCGTCGAAGAGTACGAATCCTCGTTGACGGTCCTTTTCCGCGGCAGCAACCGCAATCAGGGAGGTGCCTTCGTTCTCATTGGCATACTTCACAATGTCGGATGGACGAAGAATCGTCCAGTCGTGAAGGAATCTGATACCCTTGTTTAAGCCAGCAGGCAGGCGTTCCGGAGCTGAGTTGAATCGTTCTCCAAAGTCGTCCAGGATCCTGCTGCCGCAATAAGCTGCAATCAGATTTTCATCGCTTAGCTCACGATATTTCGAAGGCATTTGATGCAGCCGGTCGTGGAAAAACGCCAGATCGATCAATGGATTCAGCGGATCATCTGTTTCTGCTTTGTATCTCAACAACAGGATATCCCTCGCTTCCGTTTCGCCTGGCAATGTCCAGAGCCGTTCTGCGACAACATCAACCTGTACATTGCGCGCGTAGTCCGGTAAAACGTAGGCCCATGACCCGGCGGCGAGGGATTGCAGAAATTCTGATCGCGCGATGAACTCCCGCGTGAGAGGAGCTTCCGGAATGAGATCCGTTCGGCCAAGTGCCTTCAGGTGTTCACGGGCCACACGCTGGTGCAAAAGGTCCGAGCACATGGCGTGCAGTGTCTGCAAGCCGAGCGGAAGTCCTCGTTCTGCAGCCCTGACTGCCGCCATCGGTGAGTACGTCGGCATGTTCCGAGCAATTATCGCATTGAAGAACTTCTCCGCATATTCAGGAGCGATCTGTTCGGTGGCACAGGCTTCGATTTGGTAGAGGTAGCATTGGAAGCGAACAGAGATCAACTCTGTCATGCGCTGCAGGCCCTGCTCATTGTTGAATGGATGCACGAAGTCCGATTGGGACATGGCCAGTTGGTTGCACATCTTGAGATATGCCGCGGCGATGTATCCCGACGGCAGGGGATTCGACAACTCTCTCAGAAGACGCTGGCAGAACTCGCGATCCTGCTCGAGGTAGATTTCGAACACCGCGTACCAGCCGGATTCATCAATAGCTGCGTTGCTCTTCGCGTGTTTCAGCACGCACTCGTTGCTCGCCGAAGTACCGCATCGGGCGAGGAGTTCAAGGGTATCGAGCAGACAGGCATCGCGAATCCGTGACGCCGGGATCTGGCCGAGCTTCTCTGCAAGTCTCACCAGGTCGGCATCCGCGTTCGTCGAAAGGAGGAGTCTTAAATCTCTGGGGTTCGGGTTCTCTGTGTTACTCAGGCTGGAATTTGCCAGCCTAAGCAGTCGTAGTAACGCACTCCAGTCCTTGTCTTCATACGACGGCAGGCTTTGTAGATGGCTGATCGCGCGGCCGAATGCTGCGATGTCCCGGGACGTCGCGATCTCATAACGCCTTTGCTCAAGTTCATCCTGCAAGTTTCCGTTTCGTGCGATTCCGCGTTCCACTGCCTGTTCAAATTCGCTCTTTTGCGAATTCACTTCATCCGACGCACCAATGGCTGTGGTCAACGACGCGGCAATGACCGCAGCAAGACAACAAAGACTCGTCACGAACCTCAATGGTCCTGCAGGCATCGCCAGGGCTCCTTGATCAAAAGCCAGTCTTCTTTTCGTGTGCAGGGGTGACTCAACGTCGTTTCAACCAACGGACACTCTAATTTCGTGAGATGCCTGATAGAAGCAATGACCAGGAATCCCGGACCTGGAGGGAGTTTTGCTGGAAAGTGTTCGCGGCTCACCTCGCTGTCGAAGATTATGTTGCGCGGGGCGAAGTATTTCCCCGCGGCCAAGATGACGATCTTCGTTTGAAACGGTTTCTGGGTCCGAAAATCGGAGCTACTCCTGTGAAGTCCCGCTCAAAACAGTGGTTTATGGTACTTGCTGGTCTGGTGCTGGCGGCCTTTTTTCTGTGGCGGCGGGGGCCGGAGGAAGTGCAGGCGTATCCGGCGGAGAGGGTTCTGCGGACGGCGACGCTCGACGGCATTCCGTATGTGCTGGCGGATGATGGCAATGTGTTTCGAGTCATCACGGAGCGGGGCACCTGGACGTGGGTTGATCGAGTGTTCGATCCCGAGCTGATTGCTCGCACTTTTGTGAAAGAAGGAGGCATTGCTTATCGCGTTGACCTGGATTCCGGCAAACGTTATCGGCTGCTGAAGGAGTTTTCGGATGGCTTCGAAGATCTTCCGGAAGAAGCGGATGGACTGCGGGCCCTGATCGGCGAAGAACGCAAATGGACGGAGTTCACGCTTCAGACCGCTCAGACGCCAACGGTCTCTGACTACGTTGATCTTCGGAAGCGAATCATCAAAGAGCGCGCGGGGTTTCTTGATGCGAGTGTCGCTCCGTCGAAATTGTATGCTCATAGTGGTCAGCAGTCGCTGAAATGTGTCTGTCCGGCAAAGACGTCGTCGATGGTCTGTTCGAAGGCGTCGATCGGAACAGGATTTGTCTTCTTTGAGCAGGATGAACATGTTTGGTTTGAGGCGTGGTATCGAATCGATGGAACCACAACGCCCTTCACGCTGGCAGACATTGAAACCAGAGACGTCAAGGAGTCACCAGGCATCCGACTCATGCTGTTCGACGGCAGCGAGCTTGGTGCGGAGCTGAAGGCGCTCGACAAACCAAAGTATCGTCAGGGACCCGACCGCAAAGTGTCGTTTCCGACGAACCAATGGGTGAAGGTCAAATGGCACATCTACCTTCATCCGGATGACGGCCATGTTCAGATCTGGCAGGATGACCAACTCGTGGTCGATGGTCGCGGCCCCACATTACCATTCAGAGGTGCCGTGTACGACAGTCTGGAAATTGGCATTTCCGCGCATTCATTCGGAGATCAGACGGCGACTTTGTTCGTTGATGATGTGAGCGTGAAGACTGGCGGCAGCGAGTCTCCGGAGTTGTGACCACTGTCGTTCAGACTTCCCGGATGCCGAGGGACTTGATTCGGGAGTTCAGCGTTGTCGGCTTGACCCCCAGCAGCGCTGCGGCCCCATTGGCGCCGTAGACCTTTCCCTGGCATTGTGCCAGAGCGGCACGAATGTTTTCTGCTTCCAGAGATCGCAGTTCTTCGTCCGTCAAAATTCGTTGTGGATTCAGCGTTTCCGCAGCCTGGGCTTGTTTCTTTGGAGCGGACGGCAAATCGAATCGAAGACGACCATCAGCAGCGACGATGCAGGCCCGTTCCACGGCGTGCTGGAGTTCGCGAACATTTCCGGGCCAGTCGTAAGCCTGCAGTTCCCTGATATTGGCCAGCGTCAACCGCGGACGCGGGCGTCCCAGCTGGCGGGCGAAATGATCAAGAAAATGTTCGGCCAGCAACGGGATGTCTTCGACGCGTTTTCGCAGTGGAGGCAGTTCCATCGGGAACACACTCAGGCGGTAGAACAGATCCTGTCGAAACCGCCCGGCCTCAGATTCGGCTCGGAGGTTTCGATTGGTAGCCGCGATGATACGAACGTCGATTTTTCGCGTTCGTTCTTCTCCGATGCGTTCGACTTCGCCCTCCTGAAGGACTCGCAACAGCTTGGCCTGCAGGTCCAGCGGAATCTCACCGATCTCATCAAGAAACAGTGTGCCACCGTCAGCCAGCTCAAATCGACCGGCTCTGTCACGCAGAGCCCCGGTGAACGAACCTTTGGCATGACCGAAGAACTCACTTTCATAGAGTTCTCTGGGAATGGCTGCGCAATTGACTTTGATGAGCGGACGATCGGCTCGACGACTGTGACGGTGAATCTCGCGGGCGACCACTTCCTTTCCTGTACCGCTTTCGCCAAGGATCAAGACGGCGGCGTTTGTGGGGGCGACCAGTTGGATCTGATGAGTCACAGCCTGCAGTGCCGGCGCCTGTCCGATCAGATCACCGAACATCGCCGCCTGCTGTACTTCTTCCCGAAGATACTCGTTTTCCTCTTCGAGCCTTTTTCTGAGTGAGAGGATCTCTTCCAGAGCGCGGGCGTTCGCGATCGCTGCAGCAAGATGATCGGCTATCATTCGCAGCCATTCAAAACAGGAGGCGCCTGGCGGATTCCTGGCGAAGAGACCCAGCACGCCAAGCACTTCACCGCGATGCATCAGAGGATGCCCGACAAAGGACGTGATGCGTTCGGCGGCGATCCATTCGGGGTTCGCAACCCAGGCATGATCCTGTTCCACATTCGCGACTTCGAGTGATTGTCCGGTCGCGGCGATTTGGCCGACCTTGCGAACGCCGATTGGGAATCGACGAAACGCACCATCAAGTCGTTGCCAGCTTCCTTCCGCATCACTGAGTGACTGGCCGGAACTTGCCACGAGATGCAGGCAGCGTTCTCGATTCAGGCACTCATTCGCAAAGCGGCAGCTGGAACAATCGTCGGGCAGAGGCGGCTGCAGAATCCAAATCCGCACCAGCGCGACGGAAGGGCCTTCGGCCAATCTTTGGACTGCGAGCGGAAAAAGCTCGGAGAACTGTTGAAGCGACGCAAGCTCCAAAAGGAGCCGCTTTGGGTCATCGACGATTCCTGAGTCTTTCTTTGCGATTTCCATGCGGCCATTGTGACGAAAAATCGTCATTCGGCAACGAAATATCGTGCGATGACGAAATTTCGTGTTTTCAGCGTGCGGCCGTGATTCTTTGTAAAGCGTTTGTTTGTATAGACTTGTGGAAGTATTTCGTCTTTGGCACGGAAAGTGATTTGTATCCAGACATTCTTGCTGAGTTCCTGGTGAGGGTGAGTTCCCAAGCCATCGGTTGTGTCGAGCACGTCGTTCGGCAGACCACATGTCACGACTCTGAAGAGTTCTGGAGAAGATCAATGCAACGTCTGAATTCTGTCGATCCGCAAGTCGCCACTGGCCGTACCAAAGAGCTGCTGAGCACAGTGCAGCAGGCTTTCGGGATGATTCCCAACACAGTTCGCGTCATGGCGAATTCACCGGCTGTGCTTGAAAGTTTCCTCGCGTTCAGTGGGGCGATGGGTGGAGTTGGAATCGGTTCGAAGCTGCACAACCAGTTGAAGCTTACGACCAGTGAGTCGAATTCCTGCAGCTACTGCACTTCGATCCTGAGTGCGATTGCTCCATCGGCCGGGCTGACCGCCGGTGACATCCTTGCAGGTCGTACAGGGCATTCGGAAGACGGCCGTGCGAAGGCCGCATTGGCGTTTGCGAATGATGTGCTGGAGACACGCGGCAAGGTTAGCGAGAAGCAACTTGCTGATGTTCGGAATGCGGGCTTCGGTGATACCGAGATTGTGGAGATTGTGGCGAGCGTCGTCCTGGGTTGCTTTACCAACTTTCTCAACAACGTGGCCGATACGGACCTCGATATTCCGAAAGCTGAGCCCATTGAAACTCGTGCGACATCGACATGCGGCACGGGCGTCTGTGCTACCCATTAGTTTCTCATTCGGAAGCGAATGTCTGGCCGCGGATGTAGAGAATGTAGCGGAAGGGCGGGAGCCGCGCGAGACCTCCGGTATCACACGATTCACCGGACGGCTTGCGCCGTTCCGCTATTTCGGCCAGGCATTCGTTCATTCTCGATCTCACTGGAATTCAAGGGCATGGCCATGAACGTTATTCGCCCCCCGTTCACGATTGCGACAGCGACAGCAAAGGTCAGGGCTGCGGAGGATGCATGGAACAGTCGCGATCCGCATCGAGTGTCGCTGGCCTATTCGGTAGATACCGAATGGAGAAATCGAGAGCGGTTTCTTTCCGGTCGCGATCAGATTCGAGAGTTTCTGATCGTGAAGTGGAACCGGGAACTCGACTATCGCCTTGCCAAGTCATTGTGGAGCTTCACGGAGAATCGGATTGCCGTTCGATTTCAGTACGAATACCACGACGCGAATGCTCAGTGGTTTCGAGCCTACGGAAACGAACTCTGGGAGTTTGATGACGATGGCCTGATGCGTCGTCGCGAAGCCAGCATCAACGATGTCGCAATTCACGAGCAAGAACGGAAATTCCATTGGCCCGCGCCGGGCGCTCGACCAGTCGGTGACGCAGCGCTGTCATCCATTCGATGAAGCCTGCCGGCTCGTTGTTTCACGCGGCGGGATCCAGCAAACTTTACCAGGCTCAGGAGCATTTTCATGCGTCAGTTCTCCAGCGACATTGCCTTTACGCCCGCCGTAAAAAGTATCCAGACCAGCAAAGGATCGCGTTCCGGCTATGCTCGCATGGAAGCAGGGGGAAGCTGGGAAACGAACGTGACGCCGGAACTGGAGGCGTTCCTGGCCGATCTCGACATGTTCTATCTCGGCACTGCTAACGCCGAAGGTCAGCCGTACATTCAGTACCGCGGAGGGTCGCCGGGGTTCCTTCGAAAGATCGACGAGAAGACTCTGGGGTTTGCCGACTTTGCCGGCAATCGTCAGTACATCACGCTTGGCAATCTTTCCGAGAATCCAAGAGCGTTCATCTTTCTGATGGACTACGTGCGCAGCCGCCGCATCAAGCTGTGGGGAAAGGCTCGTGTTGTAGATTCCGATCCGGAACTGTTCGAACGACTGCGTGACTCAGACTATCCTGGCAAAGTCGAACGCGCTATTCTGTTTGAGATCGAAGCATGGGACGTCAATTGCCCGCAACATATTCACAAGCGGTTCCCACAGAGACTTGTGGCTCCTGTCGTGGAAGAGCTTCAGGCGAAGATCGCAGCGCTGGAAGCGAGGCTTGCTGCTCTGGAGCCGAATGGGCCAGCTACCTGATTGCAGAACCATGGCTCGCGTACTCAAGTCCGCCAGCGAGTCAGTACTTCGGAAAGATCGCAGGAGTCGGGAAGCGTTCTTCCAGGCTGTTTGCGTCGTTGAGATACTCTTCGCGAGGCACTGTGACCACCGGCCAGGCATCCGGGCGAATGCGGACGACGCGTCCCGGCCGGAGTCCTTCGATGATCAGGTCTGTCTGGAATCGAATTTGAATTCCGCTGCTGCCGACAGGAATTTCTCCGGACGTCCGAACGATGTCGATGATCGAACCTCGTGAAGCCATGTGAGCCGGGCTGTAGGCTCCGTGAGTATGCTTCAGAGTATTTTCGACCGCGTTGATCATGGCCGGCGCATCTTTCCGGAAGTCAGCGTAAAGCGATTCGTCCATTCCACCAAACAGCGTGGCCGTTACAGTCGCGTTGCCAAACTTGCCGTACTCCACGGCATCGATCCAGGCCGGCATCCAGCGACTTCGAATGAAGGCTTTGTGGACTTCTGTCTGACTTTTGGAAGCTCGCTGCATTGAGGCCTCATCGAGCCAGATGTCAGAAACGTGAAACCGTGTGAACACACCGTCCGGCGTGGGCTTCCAGGTAATTCCCAGCAACACCGCCTGGTCTTCCAGACTCTTCTTTCCCTGCGCCGGCCAGGAGCCTTCGCTGACGAGATCTTCCACCAGCAGCAATTCTCGCCCGCGCCAGATCCGAGTTGCAGCGTCGAACGTCAGTGATTCCGTGGAAGGCTTTTCGCCGCTGCTTCCGTCGCGCTGCTCGCGTGTGGCGGTGATCATTCCGGCGTTGTTCTGCAGTTCGACTTCCTTCAGTTTCCAGACCAGTCCATTTCGAAGACAGAAGCTGGGTTCGTCTTCCAGAAGCAGCACGTGATTCTCCGCGGGAGCGATTCCAGCACCGCGGTTGTGATTGGCGTCCTGTGACTTGTTATCCACGGGCAGCACCGGGACGGAAGACGTCGTTGGATCCGGCGGAAGAAATGCGCAGACATGCATCACAGTTCCGAGCCGAATATCGCGAAGATCCGCCGGCGCCCCGTGATAGCGCACGATTCCATAGGGCAGCATCGCGAACGGATGAGGATCGTTCCGGAAGAACATCCCGGATCCCTGCAACCGAATGCTGCCTCGACGATTCGGGTGATCGACGAAAACCAGTTCGCCCCGATAAGTGTGGGATTTTTGGAGAGGAGGAAACTGACCGGATTGGGGGCGAAAGGGTTTATCGGCCGCAATTGAGGTCGATGTCGAGAGAAGGAGGAGAAAAAGGGAGAGGACGTGGAGACGCAGCATGAGAGGAAGAGCGGGAGGGAGATTAAGATTAAGGTTAAGATTAGGATTAAGATTTGGAGCGTTCATATTTTGCGATCTGGTGAGTTTGAGCGGATGAGGCCGATGAGCATTGAGACGATCTCGATCAGCAGCGTTTTGCCATCATCGGCAGCATCAGAATGGATCTTTCCCTTGGCAACCAGGACATCGAGACAAGCGGCGCATTCCAGTGCAGACCCGCGTGCTGTGTCGAGAAACTTGCATCGATCTTTGGGTGTCGACTTTCCATTACCCTCTGCGATATTGAGTGGGACGGACGTGGATGCTCGATCCAGTTGATCATAAACCGACACCGATCTCGGAACCGATTCGAGCAAATCCGCAGCCCACGAAACGAACCTGATCGATTGCTGGTACACAGTCAGTTTCTCATGATCAAACTGCTTCATCCTCACCCTCCCATCTTAATCCTAATCTTCATCTTAATCCTAATCTCCCCGAGCAACCAAACCTGTGCTTCGCCGCCCCGATCAAATCTCAATCCCCTTATTACTATCCCCAAACCCGTCCGCTTCAACTCCCATCTTCTGTGCCATCAGGAGAAGCAGGTTGCTCATGTGAGCATTGGGGTTGGCGGGGCGGCTGCAGAGGGAATAATGCTCGGATGGCTTGTCGAGCTGATAGCCCTGGAAGTGGCCCTGATTGAAGTCGAGATGGCTGCCGTGTTTGAGCCCAAGGTCGGAGCCACCGGCAAGCACGAGCGGCAAGTTGGCGTTTCCGTGACTGTGCCCGTAAGTCATGCCGCTGCCGAAGAGTGACATCGTGGAACCAAGCATCGGATTTCCGTTCAGATCTTTCGTCTCACTCAGGCGAGTCAGGAAGTAGCTGAACTGTTCAATCGCAAACGTGTCATACTTCGTCAGCTTTTCCATGTAGCCCGGGTCGCCGCCGTGATGGCTGAGCTGATGTCGAGACTCGGTGATGCCAATCTCCGGGATGGAGAACGCGTCGCCTTCACCGCCAAGACTGAACGTGGCGACTCGGGTCACATCCGTCTGGAAAGCCAGCAGAATCAGATCGTAGACCGTTCGGAAATAATCTCCCGCCATCGTGGCCGCCACATCCCGATTCGTTCGCCTGCGATCCGCTTCAGAGATCACCGGCAGCGGTGTATCGAGCCATGCGTCGGCTCGACGAGTACGAATCTCCGCTTCGCGAACGGACGTCAGGTACTGGTCCAGTCGCCCTTTATCGGCGGCTCCCATTTTTTGTTCGAGCTGTCGGACTTCCGCAAGGTTGTCATCGAGCACACTCGCTTTGCGACGCAGGGATTTTCTCTGAGCATCCCGGCCGCCTTTGGGTTCTTCAAACAGCGACGCAAAAATCTCACTGCAGCGACGCAGCGCGGGGAGGCCGACACCATCCGCGGTCCAGGCCAGCGATCCGCCGGTCAGAGCAATCTCCAGTGACGGATACCGAGTATGCTGCGACGTAACTTCCGCGATCTTCTGATCCACCGAGATCGTGTTGCGTTCCGAAGGACCGATCTTTCCTCCGGTGAGCCAGATATTGATGCAGTTGTGATGATGGCCGAGACTGCCGGGATGATGCAGCCCGCTGATGGGCGTGATCACATCGCGATGTTTCTCCAGCGGCTTGAGCGACCGGGAGAACTCATAGTCCTTGCCAACCGTCGTGATCTGGTAGTTCAGCGAGTGGACTCCGTTGGCGAGGTAAATGAAGGCGGCTCTTCGAGGCGACTCGTTGTTTCTCTCGGCGGCCCTGAGCGGAACCATGCATTCGAGAAACGGCAGAGCAATGCAAGTGCCGGCAGCACGAAGAGCATGACGGCGGTCCACGAGCCACGATTGGGAGAGGAAGTTCATGGTTGCTCCGGGGGGGATTATGATTAAGGTTAAGATTAGGATTAAGATGAGAGGCAGAGGCTGTGGGAGGAATGATTAATGGTTATTGGAGATTGAAGAATGCAAATTGGAATTGAGGACAGGGCGTGACTCAGTCTTTGACGAGAGTTGGCGAGCCGGATTTGGCGGTTACAAGTGACTTGGCGATGATCTTGCAGAGTTGGTCACATTCGTCTCGAAGTGATTCGAGACGCTGTTCTGGAAGTAGTGTGGATCGAACAATCAAACGAATCCAGATTGAACTTTCGCGAAGTTCTTTCAAAACGATGGCGAGTTTGTGAATGAAGTCTTTCTTGCTCTCCGCGGCACAGGCTTCTGCGTAGTTGGGTGCTGGAGAAGTTCCTGATCGTACAAGTTGCGAGGCAATGTGCCGCCCAAGTCGCGTTTCCGGTAGTGCATCAACGGCTTTGCCTACGCGAACCGCAAAATCCAGCAACCGTTCCTCCAGGTCCGCCCCTTTCCATCCCCTCTCATTTTGCATTTTTCATTCTCCAATAACCATTAATCATTCTTTCGTTAGTTCATCGCTTCTTTAGCAGTTCAGACGTCGCCACGGCTCGAATCATGTCTCTCACTCCGTATCCTTTCTTCTTCGCTTCTTCCGTGATCAACCGTAAGTCATCTTCGTCGTCGACCGTCAGGACTCGGCGGAGGGCGTAGGTGCAGAGTTGTTCGATGAAGGCTCGGGCGATTTTGTCCTGGTCTTCAATCAACAACCGCTTGAAGTCCACGGCGTTCTGGAAGGGGCGGCCGTCGGGCATTGTTCCGCTAGCATCGACGAGCGGATCTTCACCGACGCCGGTCGGGACATGTTCGCGAGTCCGCCATTGTCCGATCGCGTCGTACTGATCAAAGGCCAGACCCAGCGGATCGATGTTGCGATGACAGGCCGCGCAGCTGGCGTTGCTCGCGTGAGCTTCGATTCTTTTGCGGATCGTCACCTTGTTGCCGGTGGGCGGAACAGGTTCAATCGGATCGACATTGGCCGGAGGTGAAGGTGGCGTTCGGTTGAAGATCGCTTCGCTCAGCCAAACGCCGCGATGTACAGGACGATGGCGAGTTCCGTCGGAGGTCAGTCCAAGGACCGCACCCATCGTCAGCAGGCCGCCTCGATGATCTTCCGGTTTCAACGCGACACGATGAAATCCATCCGCCTGAGGTTCCGGCAGGCCGTAGAAATCACACAGCCTCGCGTTGGCCATCGTCCAGTCCGAATCGAGGAAGCTGGAGACCGGAAGGTTCTGCGAAACGACTTCGCGAAAGTACTCCACAGGCTCAGCACGTAGGCTGGTTTCGAGCCAGTCATCGTAGACCGGGTAGAGACTCTTATCCGGCGGAAACATGCCGACTCGGTGAAGCTGCAGCCACTGCCGGGAGAAGTCCTCGATGAAACGATTCACGCGATTGTCAGACAGCATGCGATCCACCTGCTGTTCCAAAACGGCCGATGATTTGTCCGCATCGGCCGAAGAGAGTTCACCGCGTCGCGCCGCATCAAACAATGCATCATCGGGCATGGAACTCCAGAGAAAATAGGACAGCCGTGATGCCAGTTCCCAGTCCGTCAGACGTTCTCGCGCGGCAGGTTCGCCTTCCACCAGATAGATGAAATTTCTGGACGTGAGCACGCCCTGCATGGAAACTCGAAAGGCCTCCGCCATCGTCGCGCCGGCGTCGAGTTCCGTGCGGCAGGACTGGAGATACCTGGCCAGTTCATCACGGTTGACCGGCCGGCGCCAGGTTCGTTCGGCGAATCGCTGCAGATGTTCGGTGATGACTTCCGGTGTGGCGTTGTCCGGAGGCACGATGCCCGCTCGACGATTCTTCTCATCGTCTGTCAGCAGAGGTCCTTCCCATTCGATCCAGTCCAGCAACACGGTCGAAAACAGTCCATTGCCTTTGTCATCGAACATCTGCGGCGCGTTGGGATTCAGCAGCAGAGTTTCGCTGCTGTGAGTGAAGATATGCGAACCGCTGGTGAGTGCATTCCGGAACGCCGCTCCGCCTCGCCGATCCACTCCGTCCGTTGCCACAACGCAGAAGTGCAGCTGAGTCGGCATCTCGAGAAACACGTCGAACTCGTACACCTGCGGGCTGTCTTCCGGCGCGGTGATGTCAAACTCGATCAGGCCCTCAACGGTCTCTTCGCTGGTCTCCTTGCCGATGCTCAGGTGAGCCGGCTGTCCGCCGCGCGGTCGAATGCCGCTCGCCTGCAGACGCATGCGATAGAGCCCGCTGTGTTCCGGGCCGGTCGGTCCAAACCAGTGCGACGACAGAGCATTCTGGACTCGACCGGGAAACAGCAGGTATCGCAGAGGACGCTTGATACCGAATTTGTCGAGAGCGACCTGCTGTTCCTTTCCACCGTTGTAGCGAAGCTCTGCCGCCGTCTTTCGAACTTTGCGAGCCTCGCTGGATGTTGCCGGATAAGCGCGATCCAGCACAATCTCGGCGGCTCGGTAGTATCGGTCCATGTGCGAAGGAGAAAGCGTGAGCTGGGAACCGATCCGTTCGAAGCCGTGCCACAGAGTATCCTCGTTCAATTCCCCGGGCATCGTCGGATCGTAGCGCACGCCGAGCAGATCATAGACCGTGTTCTGGTACTCTTTGCGGCTCAGCCGATAATGCGCCACGGGGGGCCTCGCCGCCATTCGCAGCGCGCGGCCTTCGCGAAGTCGTGCATCGAGATCCATCACAAACGCCGCGATCTCATCCTGAGTCGGCTGCGGCTCCGTCTTTGGCGGCATCTCGCCGCTGTTTACCTTGTCGATTGCTTCCGCCCAGTGATGAGTATCTGTGCCCAGACGAAAGTCGCGAGACAGCTGATCAATGCGAATATCGCCTTCGACTTTTTCCGGACCATGACACCGGATGCAATGAGTCGTCAGGAATTTTTCAAACGGCTCCTCTGCCAAAGCAGCACTGGACCACGCGAGCCCTGCGATCATCACCACGATCGATTGTTTCAGTGACTTGAGACGTGTGATGTAGGGATTCACGGATGGATCTCCGGATTGGTGTCGCTATGGTGAGTGGCAGGGCGTGACGGAAGGATTGTGTTGAGCTGGACTGCCAAGTGTATCGGCTCACGCGGTGAACGACAGAGGCAAATCTCTGACCATGAAGTTTGAGGTCAACGAGCCTGATTCGCTTTGATGAATGTGCCGATGCGTTGAATGGCTTCGCGGGATTCCGGGAGTCCTCGGATCTGGAAGACGTGGACCATGCCTGGCCAGATTTCGAGTGTCACGTTGACGCCGTCAGCGCGAGCCTTTTTGGTGACTCGAATAGAATCGTCGCGCAGCATTTCGTGTTCACCCAGCTGAATCAACAGCGGCGGCAGGCCTCGGAAGTCGCCAAACAGCGGTGATGCCTGCGGATCACTCGGATCTGTGGCTCCCAGATATCGCTCACGAAATTCCGGCATGGTGCGCGAACTGATGATCGGATCAACGACGGATTTCAGAGACTGGCTGGACAACGTGAAGTCCGTGGCCGGCGAAATCGGAATCGCTCCTGACGGAAGTTTGATGTTCCGTTGCTTCAAAGCCAGCAGTGTCGCGAGGGTCAGATTTCCTCCCGCAGAATCCCCCGCGATGAATGTCGAGCTGGCTGCTGCCGGACCATTCGGGCCGTTCGCCAGCATCCATTCGTACGCGGCAACGCAGTCGTTGAGTCCCGCTGGAAACGGATGCTCGGGAGCCAAACGATAATCCGGCATCAGCACCGCACAGCCAGCCGCAGCGGAGATCTCAGCGGCCAGCGGAAGATAGTTGCCGGCGGAGCCAGATACCCAGCCGCCGCCATGAAGATACAGCAGTCGAACATCCGGATTTGCCCCCGGCGCGATGACCCATTCACAAGGCACGTCGCCGACCGTGAGCTTTGTCAGCGTGACGCCGGGCGTCGCGGGTTCCTGACGAGTTCCCATGCCGGCTCGCAGGCCATTCAGATCGAAGTGCTCCGCACCGAACGGAGGAGACTGCTGGCGCCGTTCCAGAAACTGCATGCCTTCGGCCGAGACCGCTCGCTGCCACACATCGGGCGAAGAATGTCGCCGAGTGGGTTCCAGGAGATCGGCGACGGCCAGTTGTTCGAACACCAGATGCGACTGGCTTCCTTCGTAGACGATTCCGACATAGTCCGCGTTGATGCGAGTAAGGCTCGGGTAGCCGGCTCCCAGGCCTTCGTCCAGAAGCCAGTGATGCGAATCAGGCCATGTGTTTCCGTCGTCGAAGCTAACCTGCACGGTTTGATGAGTCCGGCCCTGCTGCGTATGAGGATTCGCGAAGAACAGCACGGGCTGCAGCTTTCGATAACACATCGTATCGATCATCAGCAGACTTCCGTTGCAGTTAGGCTCGATCAGGGTGTTGCGACTGGTGGGGTGTTGCTGCCACGACTGACCGAGATCGCGAGTCACAGCGACCGCACGGAACCGTTCATGGTCGTTGCGAATGTTGAGCATGATGGAGCCGTCGCTCAGCAGCGCGGCCTGACATTCGTTGCCGCCTTCGAACGCCGGTTGACCGACGGTCCACGACTTCCCATGGTCGCGACTAATCATGATGGTCGCAAAGGTCGCCAGTCGATCTCTTCCCGTGCGCCCCTGAACCGGCATCACGAGCGTTCCGTCCGCCAGACAGAATCCCGATTGCGGAGACGGCGCCAGGAGCCACCAGGATTCGTGCTTGAGCTGTCGAGTCAGGTTCTCGGGCGGCGACCAGGTGAGTCCGTCATCCGTTGAGCGGACCATCATGAATTGAGCAGCCGTGCCGATTTCAAAGCCCGGTTCGGAACCATCATCGTTCCATTGATGCTTGCCCGGCTTTCCATTCATCCAGACGGCGAAGCAGAAGATCTCGCCGGTCTGCCGATCAACGATGATGCCTGGATCGCTGCAGCCGTTCTGTTCCTGCGGCAGTCCGCCATATTCACCCATGTCCATGATGACACGAGTCGGTTCCCAGTTGGTGCCGCGGTCGGTGCTGCGGCTGAGCCCGATGTCGATGTCTTCCTGCAGGTCACGTCCCATGCGCCGACGCATGTCGTACACACACAGGAGCGTGCCGTTCTTTGTCGTCGTAAGTGCCGGGATTCGATAGGTGTGGACGCCATCATCGTTGTGACGGCGAAGAGCAACGCCGATGCGATGCTTCGAATTGGCCACGTCGTTTTCCGGCGTCACGGTTCCCGCTGATGTTTCGATCGCTGTGCAGGAGGACACGATCTGATGCTGCAGATGGACACGTTGTCTGAGTCGACACGAAAGCCAGAAGACATTCTTCCCGGGCTTCAGCGGCGAGGCACCTCGGAAGGTAATAGTCTCTGCGGGCGGCATCGAATCACCGACAGGGTTCACCGGGGAGAAAGGTTCCTGGTCGCCCGTTGAGAACAGCGTCAGTGATTCGATGTCATTCAGATCATCCGTGCCTGCAAGTGAAACGGTCAGTGCCTGAAATGCGACATCCGGCTTTTCACCTGTATCGATGACAATTCGCATCAGCGGACCGTGCTCATTGCGAACAAGGATCGGATGCACGGGCTGCCTGACGGTTGCTGTGATTCCGTTCGCAGCTTTCGTCTCGTCTGCCACCGCCACTGGTCGAGTTGCGAAGAGCATCAGCGCGATCGTCATTGCCAGTCGCAGCTTGAGAGCCGGATCAAGCGTCCGCAGGAATTCTCTGAGCTTCATTGTCTGCTCCTGTGTTTCAGGATCAATGTGCCCCGACAGTCCGAGCACTTCGAGTGGGGAGTTCTCGCGTCGGAGACACGAGGCACTTTGATTTCAAAGTTTGTGCAGGTGAGCTCTGTGGATCGGCTGACCTGCCGCAAAATTAGCGTAAACTCCCGACAGTGTGCACCATGACGAGACTCAAACGCCAGCTTGAAGGTCAGTTGATTCAGACATGATCATCGAAACCACATCCAAACAGGTCGCCAGCTCCCTCTGGTTTGGGAGCCATTCATGAGCGACGCATCGAGCCCACTCGCGCCTCAGGGACAGGTCCTGATCTACACGGACGGCGGATCACGGCTTCGAGTTCGACTGGACGGCAACACCGTCTGGCTCACACAGAAACTGATGGCGGAGCTGTACGGGGTGTCGGTTCCGAACGTCAACCAACATCTGAAAGCCATTTACGATGAGGGCGAGCTTTCACAAGATCGAACTATTAAGCGATACTTAATAGTTCAACGCGAAGGCAGTCGCGACGTTTCCCGCAACGTCGATCACTATTCACTCGACGCCATTCTGGCTGTCGGTTACCGCGTCCGATCCGCTCGAGGCACATCATTTCGCCAATGGGCCACAGCACGACTTTCGGAACTCCTGGTCAAGGGGTTCACAATGGACGACCAGCGTATCAAGGAAGGGCGGACGCTGGGCGGTGATTACTTTGACGAGCTCCTGGACCGCATTCGAGACATCCGATCTTCGGAGCGACTGTTCTATCAGAAGATCACGGACATCTACGCCACCAGCATCGATTACGATCCATCGGCCGAATCCTCACAGCTCTTCTTTCAGACCGTGCAGAACAAAATGCACTGGGCTGCACATGGTCATACGGCAGCGGAAGTCATCGCCGCGCGAGCCGATTCTGCGAAACCTCACATGGGGCTGACGAACTGGAAGAACGCACCTTCCGGCCCGGTGCGAAAGCCGGATGTCAGCATCGCCAAAAACTATCTGGGCGAAGAGGAACTTCGGGCTCTGAACCTGATCGTTTCCGCTTATTTGGACTTTGCGGAACTCCAGGCCACCAGCCGGAGGCCTATGTCCATGAGTGACTGGATCACCAAGCTCGACGACTTCCTGAAACTCTCCGAACGCCAGATCCTCAACCACGCCGGAAAGATCTCCCACGAAACGGCTCGCTTGAAGGCCGAATCCGAGTTCGAAAAATTCCACACGGCCCAGTTTGCTCTTCCGCAAGCGGTGGATCAACACTTTCAAGCAGCAATTGACGAGCTGAAGAAGATCGAGAGTGAAGCAAAGCCCAAATCACGACGCCCGAAACGCCAGAGCTGAAGCTGCAGAGATCACAAGCTGGCCCAACAACCGTCTCGAGAGCTGCGCAGGACGGCTTCGCACAATAACACCTCGCGATGTCCATCCGCAAAATTCGGGAACGGTGTGGCGCGCTTCATGTCGCCCGCGGCAATGTAGCTGTAGAAACTGGAAAACAGCTGCTTGAAAGTGTCTGGAAATCCTTCATTGTGTCCCCCAGGATAATTTGTGATCGCGCGGGCTTCGGGACTCAGAAGCGATGGGTCTCGCATGAGGATTTCGTTGGCACCATCACGCTGGCCGATCCAGAGTTCATTTGGCATTTCGCTATTCCACGCAAGGGACTTTCGAGTCCCCGCAACTTCGAAGCGGAGACAGTTCTTGCGGCCTGCTGTTGTCTGCGAAACCCAAAGACATCCATTCGCGCCGTTGTCGAAACGGAGCATGACGGCACCACAATCGTCCGTCGTCACAGCCATCCTCTCCACCGAGTCCGCCGATTTCGCTGACTCTGAAAAAGTCTCCGCGCCACCTGATGGACACAGGCGAGTCGGATGAACGGTTCGCAGGTCGGCACAGACCGCGGTAATCCTGTGCCCTGTGACAAACTGCATCAGATCCAGCCAGTGAGTTCCTATGTCAGCCACAGCGCGTAAGTCGCCTCCGTCCTGAGCTGACACTCTCCAGTTGAAATCGGTGTCATAGAGCAACCAATCCTGAACGTACGAGCCGGAGACATGCAACAGCTCGCCAATCGAACCATTCGCCATTCTGGTGGCCGCTTCATGACACAATGGATAGAAGCGAATGTTGTAAGCGACGCCCGCAGCACACCCAGAAGCTTCAGCGATTCGCACCAATTCAGCCGATTCGACTGACGTCATTGCAAGGGGCTTTTCGCACATCACATGCTTGCCGGCCCTCAATGCGGCTGCCGCCTGCGAGTAATGCAGACGATTCGGTGTTGCCAGATGAATGACGCCGACGTCCGGATCGGCAAGCGCCTCTGTCAACGATTCGTAGCCCCGAGGTAATCCGAGTCGCGCCGCTGCGTTTCGAGACTTCTCCGGCGATGAACCGACAATGCCTGCGACAGGCACACCGGCACGGCGCAACCCCTCGACGTGCACAGGTCCAATAAAGCCCGTACCGACAACCACAGCTGACGGAGTTCGCCGATCTGTGTTCATAACACTTCACCTTCCATCATTCACCGGCCAATCATCTGTTCGGAAGGGTGACGCCGGAAGGCCTGCCTGATTGAAGAGGTTGCAATCGGGGTCGGCGGACCAGGCGTAGCGAGCGGCGACGGGTTTGGGGACGTCGGGGCTGGAGATGACCACCGTGTTGCCTTCGATGCGAGCGTTTGCGGGCTTCCACTGCTGATCTTCGCCGGCAATCACGAAACCTTTCAGTTCGCCGCCTTTGGCGCCCAGGCCCTTGTCGGTGTGACGGAATGTGACAACGATCGTGTCGCCCTGAACCTTGTGTCCCGCTGGCACTGGGCCTGACGTCGCCACATCATTCTGACCGTAGACGGCTCCTCGCGCCCACAGTGCCAGGCGATGACCGACATCCTGCTTATTCTTTGGATGGATGTCCTTCGTTTCACCGATGTCGACGGTAATTGCCATGCCCGTTTTGGGAAGGCTCAGAGTCTTCAGCATGGCTTCACGCACCAGCGACCAGCCTTCTCCATCGCGGCCGAAGTTGGGAAGCTGAACCCAGGCAAACGGAAGCTCTTCGCCCCAGCGTGCTCGCCAGTCCTTCACCAGCAGAGGCAACTGATGCTGATACAAAGCGCCTTTGCCGGGCTGTGAATTCGCTTCGCCCTGATACCACACGACGCCTCGGATCGCGTACGGAATCAGCGGCGCGATCTTGCCGTTGAACAAACCACCTGGCACAGTTTCCAGAGGATCACGAGGCCGACGAGGTGCCTTCTTGCCGTCTTTCTTTGCCAGTTCAGTCTCAGTCTTCCAGCGAGCAATCTGCTTCTCGTAGTTCGCCTTCATCGTGGCTTCGTCGAGTGGCTTCGCATTGCCACCGGCATTCAGCTCCGGCACCGACGCCTGAGCCTCCGCGGCGATCCATGATTCAATCGGAGTTCCGCCAACGGACGAATTGATCAGCCCGATGGGCATGTTCAGTTCGCGATGCAGCTCACGTCCGAAGAAGTACAGAGTCGCAGAATATCCTGCGACGGTTTCCGGCGAACAGACAGTCCACTTGCCTTTGCTGTCGGACTGAATCGCCGCGGCTCCTTTAGAGTCTTCTTTGAACATTCGAATCAGCGGGAATTTCGCTGCTGCCTGTTCCGCTTCAAAATCCTTCGCGCGGTTGACGGTCATTGCCATGTTGGACTGACCGGAGCCCAGCCAGACTTCGCCGACCAGAACATCTGCGACCTCCAGTTTGCGATCCGATTTCTCCGACCGCACGGTCAGGGTTCGGGATTCCACGCTGGCGAACAACGGTTCGAGCTTCGTCTGCCATCGTCCGGATTCATCAGCGACCGCGCTTTGCTTTTGCTCACCAAATTCGACGGTAATCTTTTCGCCCGGATCAGCCCATCCCCAGACCGGCACCGGCTTGCCCTGCTGCAACACCATATGATCCGAAAACACGGCCGCCAGTTTCAGGTCACCAGCAGAGACAAAGCTCAGTGGAAGCAGTAACAGTGTGGCGATGAAGGTGAATATGCGTTTCATGAATGTGCAGACTTCGTAGAGAGAGTATGAGAGTTCTCGCGTCGGAGACACGAGGCACATATCTTGTGCGCCCTTTGTGTTCTCTGCAAACCACTTGTGCCGTGCATTCCCGGCAGGAAGTGAGACACTTCTTAGACAATTTTTGTTGCAGAGGGGCTTTTTGAATACGCCGGAACAATCGCGTCGGTGAAGTGGTCGTTCCACGCAATGGGCGAGGCTGGTTGAGGAGGGAACATGGCAAAGAAGAAGGCAGCATCTCAGCGAGTCACCAGCAAGCGCGTGGCGAAAGCGAAGACCACAACGGCAAACACGACTCAGCCCGCTGCAGAACGCCGAGCGGCCGACGCGGAGCTGAGCAGGCTTGTGGAAAAGTTTACGCCGGATCATCAGCGGCTGATCAGTGCTTTGCGGCGTTCGTTAAGGAAACGAATGCCCACAGCCTGCGAACTTGTGTACGAATATCGCGACTGCTTCGTGATCAGCTATTCGCCGAATGATCACGGCTATGAGGGCCTCTTCGCGATCAGAGGCAGTGAGAGCGGCGTCAAGTTCTACTTCAATCGGGGCAAGGAGCTGCCGGATCCTTCGAAGCTGCTGAAAGGGCCCGGCACGATGGCGCGTTCGTTCGACGTTGAAAGTGCCTCGGTTCTTGCTCGTCCAGAGGTCGCCAGTTTGATCGACGCAGCGCTGGCTCTGAACACCATTCCGTTCGCAGAAACCGGTCGCGGCTCCGTGATTGTGCGTTCCACGAAAGCGTCTTCCACGAAAGCGTCTTCCAAGAAGCGAAAGTCAGGTTGAGCTCTTCAGTTGGCGCGGCGCATTGTTTGCCAGCCGCGTTCCCGGGTTGAAGTCTCGCGAAGTGGCTAGAGTTTGTTTGGCCAACAACGATAGACAGGCATCACATGATTCATGCCGAACAGCTAACTCGCACGTATCAGATCGGAACACAGCACATTGAAGCGCTGGTTCGGATTTCGCTGACGATTCGGGAAGGCGAGCGAACGGCGATCATTGGACGGAGTGGTTCCGGTAAGTCCACGCTGCTGAATCTTCTGGCCGGGCTGGATCGACCGAGTGAAGGCTCGCTGATGGTTCACAATCAGCGGCTGGAAGACATCTCGCGGAATCAGATGGCGGAATATCGATTGAAAACAATCGGTGTCATCTTCCAGTCGTTCCAGCTCGTGCCCCAGCGAACCGCACTTCAGAACGTGGAACTGCCGTTGATTCTCAGTGGCGTTGAACGAATTCAGCGTCAGACGGTAGCGAAAGACTGGTTGTCGAAGGTCGGGCTGCTCGAACGTCAGCATCACTTGCCCAGTCAGCTGTCCGGCGGCGAACAGCAGCGAGTCGCGATTGCTCGCGCCCTGGTGAATCGTCCCAAAGTCATTCTGGCTGATGAACCCACAGGCAATCTGGACACACAAACGGCCGGCGAGATTATGGACCTGCTGATGACTCTTTGTCGCGAGCTGGGAATGACCTCGGTGATTGTCACGCATGATGTTCATGTTGCCAGGACATGCAGCGAGCGGCAGTTTCGGATGACCGCAGGAATTCTGTCGGAGGTCTCCGCTGATGAAGTCCTCTGACCTCTTTGGCATGGCTCTGCATAATCTCCGGCAGCGACGAATACGAACGCTGCTGAACCTGGTCGGCATCGTCACGGGCTGCATTGTGCTGCTGATGACGGCGGCTGGGACGTCCGGCGTCCGGCAGGCCTTTCACACACTCTTTGAGTCTTCCGACTTCACTCGACACATCTATTTGTTCCCACGCCCTGGTGGCTGGGAGGAGCCGCCGGAAGGAACGATCGTGATTGATGCAAAGATCAGCGATGCTCGGCGGGAACGAATTCGCATGGCCATGGTCAGTGAATGGAATGCGGATCAGCGCAGTTCGGAGGACGAACATGTGATCTCGCTCGAAAAACTGGAGGCCATTCGTCAGCTGCCTCACGTGATTTCGGTGATTCCTGAGGCGACATCGTCCTGTACGATTTCGTCAGGGACGTCGCACATTCCCACATGGCTCGGCCCCCTGGATGTTCACAGTGTGGAGGCCGTCAGCCGATTGCTCGCAGGCTCTTTACCGAAGCCGGATGATCGCGAAGGTGTTCTGGTGGATGAATTCGTTGCATGGAAAATGGGCTACCGCGACGACGCTGATTTGCCAAAGCTGATCGGACAGTCGCTGTCGGTTGAATATCGAATCACCAAGGCGGGCGTCACAAGAATCTACGACCTTTTGTCATCGCAACGAGGTTCGCTGGATATTGGTCAGATTCAGCAACAGACGCAGTTCCTGAAAACCCTGGTTCAGCTGATCGGTGATCTCGACAGGACAACGCTTTCGGAGGAACAGAAGAATCAGTTACGAAGTCTGATCGGCAGCGGACTCGGCACGGATCAGAAGGAAGAAATCGTCTGCACTCGAACATTCATTGTACGAGGCATCTCCTATTCAGGATCAGCGAACTCCGTCACCTCACTGTTTCGTCAGTGGTTCATGAATCGCAGCGGCGGTGGATTGATGATTCATCCGGACGTCGCGACCGAAATCTACCTGAGTCGTCCGGACACCACCTCGTTCTTCAACGCGACAGTGACGGTTGATCGGTCGATGAATCTGGAAGAAGTGACGATGGCTCTGGAGAAACTGAAGCTGCAGCCACAATCCGCGCTGGGGGTCTTGAAGAACATCGATTATCAGATTGAACAAAGTTCGTGGATCGTCTATGGAATTGCGGTTGCCATCCTGCTGACAGCAGCCGTGGGGATGTCGAACGCTCTGGTGCTTTCGATTGTGGAACGAACTCCGGAGTTCGGCATTATGAAATCACTGGGGGCTCGTGATTCGGACATCCTGAAGCTGATGATCGCCGAGGGCGCCATCCTGGGTTTGATTGGTGCGACCATCGCTGTTCTGGTGAGTATTGTGCTGGGGATCTGCGGCCAGTTTCTGCTGAAAGCCTACGTCGAATCACAAGCTCAGACGGAGCTGGCAGGCAACCTGTTCCAGTTGCGGCTGGTTCCAGCTCTGCTTGTCGCGGTGATCTCGGTGACTCTCTGCACCTTCGCCAGCATTCTTCCCGCCTGGCGAGCCGCCCGTCTGGACCCCGTCGTCGCCATGCGCCGAGTGTAAAGCGACTGTCCTCAGTCGCTTCCATCCACACTCGAAGAGCCGACTCTCCCAAACTCTTAATCCTAATCTTCATCTTAATCCCGCCTCTAACCGGCAGCGCGCGAACCGTGAGGGCCCTCAGGTGAGTTCGCGTCATGGATTCACCGGACGGCTTGCGCCGTTCCGCTATATATATGGTCCTTGACCGCGCTGCAGGCTCCCGTCATCCCTTTGATAACAACTGTCGCGACCTCGATCCGCTTTCGGTTGCGGGGAGCCTGAGTCCAAGCCCGATTCTTTGCAAAACACAGCAAAAATGCGGGTCGGCCGGAATCCGGGGGATCTGGCATGACGGCTGCTCTTTCCGGATCCAGCACTTGTTGTCCTGCTGTTTTGTATCCATGACGGAGCAAAGCCATGTGGAATGTGATTCGGTCGGTTCTGTTCGGAGAGGGTGTTTCCAGCGTCAGTTCAGATTCCAGTCGGCGACGTCAGGCTGTGTCGCCGGTCGTTGCGGAAACTCAGACACTGGAAGCTCGCGAGGTCATGTCGGCCAGCACGATTCATGACTGGAACGAAGTGCTGCTGGATGCGATTCGAGAAGAACAACCGGCTCCTCCGGTGGCATCGCGAGCGATGGCGATTGTGAGCACGGCGGTCTTTGATGCCGTGAACTCCATCGACGGTCGTTATGAATCGTACATGACCTTTGCCAACGTCAGTCCTCTGGCATCCAAAGATGCTGCTGCCGCCGCAGCTGCTCACCGAACACTTTCAGCCCTGTTTCCTTCACAGCGTTACTACTTTGATGCAGCTTTGAATGCGACTCTGTCTGCGATTCCTCGCGGGTCGCTGCGTGATGCCGGAATCGGAGCCGGTGTCTTCGTCGCCGATCGCATTTTGAATGCTCGTCGCACCGACGGCTGGGATCGCATCGTAACTTATATTCCTGGCGACTATGCGGGCGACTGGAATCCAACGGCCCCTGATTACGCTCCGGCCGTGCTTCCTCAGTGGGGGCTGGTACGACCATGGGCCATGAGTCGACAGAATCAGTTTCTTCCCACGGCTCCTCCTTCCATGACATCGGCTCAGTACGCTCGCGATCTGAACGAAGTGAAGGCGATTGGCTCAGCCACCAGCCGAGTCCGAACGAATGACCAGACCAACATCGCATTGTTCTGGGCCGGCACTGCGGGAACCGCCACACCTCCGGGCCAGTGGAACATGATTGCTCAGACGATCGCAGAAGGCGAAGGCCTGTCGATGGAAGAAAGTGCTCGCATGTACGCCGTGCTGAATATCGCACTGGCCGACGCCGCGATCACATCGTGGCATGCCAAGTACCTGTACGACCTGTGGCGACCCATCGACGCGATTCGCAATGCGGATCTCGATCAGAACCTGTCGACCGTTCGTGATGCTTCGTGGACACCACTGCTGAAGACGCCAGCATTTCCAACCTACACTTCGGGTCACAGTACCTTCAGCGCAGCAGCTGCGGCTGTGCTGTCGGATGTCTTTGGGACTGATGCGATTGGCTTTGTGGCTCGATCAGAAATTGTGGGTGTTCCCGATCGGCTTTACACAAATCTTCGAGCTGCGGCCGCGGAAGCCGGATTGAGTCGCATCTATGGAGGCATTCACTTCCAGTTCGACAACGCTGCCGGGCTCTCCAGCGGCGATGCACTCGGACGGTTCGTTGCCGCCAACTGTCTGCCGATGCGAGCCGGTGCGCAGGTTGTGAACGGTGCCCTCCAGGTCTTCGGAACAAGTCGCAGCGATACGATTCGAATTGATGTCTGGGGTTCATCGCTGAACATCATGATCAATGGACGATCGATGCTGACAACGCCCGGCACTTGGATTTCCTGCATCTGTATCGACGCGGGACCGGGGAATGATGACGTCTCGATCAGTTCGCTGATTGGAATCTCTTCGACCATCGAAGGCGGCACGGGGAACGACCGACTGTCCGGCGGCAGTGGCAACGACTCTCTGTTTGGTGATTCAGGAAACGACATCCTGTTCGGCAACTGGGGGAACGATGGCCTGTACGGCGGACTTGGCGACGACACACTCGACGGCGGCGCGGGATTCAATTCTCTGAATGCCGGCTTCGGTTTCGACACACTTTACATCAGCCGCTTCCGAGACATCTTTGACCTCGGCCCTGGCCGAAAGCGAGTCTTCTGGCGATAACCACTTCCTGGCCATGACGCGATCTGTTCCAGGCTGCGGATCACATCTACATCCTTGCGGTTTCCTTACAGTCGGGATAGCCGGTGCAGCCCCAGAAGTTCTGGCCGGCTTTCCTGCCTTGCTTGGCGGTTCGCAGAGCCATCTGTTTGCCGCACTTCGGGCACCTTGGACCGGTCACGGACGAAGTCGGTGCGTCGGGAACAACTGCAGGAGCTTGTGACGCGAAAGATTGAACGCTGGATGGTGGAGGCATGACTGGCTGAGCGGCAACGGTGCCATTGTTAGCGTGCGCCGGTGGCTGATTGGAACTGGCAGGCACTTCGGTCGGCTCGCCGTTATGTCCGCGAGCCCGATCCGGGGCACTGCCGTCCAGAGTTGCGATGCGCTGATCCAGCAGAAAACTGGCCTGATGAATCAGACAGATGGCCGCGTTGGCTCGAACGGCCGGATCACTGTGTTCCAGCCACCCAGCATACAGAGACCAACGCTGATGATCGGACAACATGGACATATCGGTCGTCGCCGCGGATGGACTCGGTGCGGAATTGTCTTTTGGGCGCCGAGCCACATTGCGAATCGAATTCAGTTCGGCGGAATCCAGCGTCCACTGAGTCAGTCTGCGATGTCGCAGATAGTCTTCGTAGTCCAGCAGGAGTTCTTCCAGACATCGGCGAGCATACCGAGTCCCATCAAGCTCCACTTCAGAAGACTGCATCAGACTTCTGCCGGCGTCGGCGAGACTGTGGCGACAGTCCCGAGCCACCTGGAGCATCTGACTGGCGGTGGTCGGTCGATCTTTCAGAAACGTCTCGCAGAACCACCACGTCGCGTCATAGATCAGTGTGACCGCCTGAAACGACGCGCGCTGACGGTACCCGAAATTTCTTCGCTGCTTGCTCATGATGATGATCCATGGGTGGTATTTTTACTGTCATTAGACGGAATAAAAATAAACACCCACAAACACTGCGTCAAGCGTTCTGGTCAATCACCATCAAACTGGGAGAGCAAGGTTCCTGCCGAGCCGTGTCTAAAACATGTAGTGGATCTCGCCAGAGATCCCGCAAAGGCCCTCGCCAGAAATCCGACGACGTTGCTCATGGGAACTCTGGCGAGTTCCACTACTGCTCGGTTGATGGGAACTGGATTGCTGGAACTCTGGCGAGTTCCACTACATTGAGGAACCCGCGTCATTCTGTTTTGCCGTGTGCTCAATCGCAGATCTTAGGTTCTTCACGGACCTTTCCGGTTCGTTCTTCGGATCCGGTTCGAAATGACAGAGCCACGTGCCATCGGGCTTCAGAAAGATCATGGCGGAGTTCTGCTTCTCCTCCAGTTCGTGGTCTGGAATCAGCTTCTTCAATTCCTCCAACTGAGCCGCATCGAGCCAGAGGACTCGGCATTTTCGAATGCCATCACGAATTGCTTTCAGTGACTCGTCGTCGATGACAATACCTTCACGATCTTCTGCGGTTCCTCGCAGCAAGGCATGAAACCATCGAGCCTGCTCAGAATCCGGTGTCGCCACCATGATGGCAATTGGCTGATCCTTTTCTGCCGCTGTTTTCTTTGCTTCCGCGAGCTTCTGGTCGAGGTCTTCATATCGTGCAAACTGCCCACTCATTGACTGGAGTTGGCCGTCAAAGGGCAAACTGTCCTGACTCTCCGGTCGTTCCTTCCAGCGGCCTTGATTGCCCTGTGGCCGTGAAACCGAGTTTTCACTGACAAGGATTTTGAAATCGGTCTTTGCCCCTGGCTCCAGCGAGACGTTGCTGAAACTGATCCAGCGACGAACTTTCCGAATTCGAAATTCCCAGTGATCCAGCTTGTACTCGGACAAGTCAAAATACGGAACAGATGCATTCGCAACTTCCCAAACGCCTGCCCCGCTGCGGTTGTGTCGGATTCCATTGACGTCAACCGCTGCGACCTCGTAGTCGAAGTTGATATCGCCTGCGACACCTTCGAGCCCGATCAGGTCGTGCATCACATGGAATTTCTTCAACGCGGAATAGGTGTCCTTTTGTAACTCACTCATCTCCGGTGCGGCTCGAAGAGTTCCGTCGATGTCTGCTGCTTGCCAGGGGCCCCAGCTCTCGGTGATGCCAAGCCGAAACGACATCACACGGTCGTCACCAGGCTTGCCTGAAAATGAAAACACGGACGGCGATACGATCTTGCTCGGAGTCGTGAACCGTCGCTGATGTCCGAGGTCATCGAACACGATCGTCTGGCCGTCCTTCAATTGCTGGCAGGAGATCACGAAATCGTGGGTTGAAATGTCGCCACTCGCCACACGCAGAGGCTGAGGCCACTTTTCTGTCACCGCGACCAGACTCCCATCGCCGCTCCATGCGGTTTTGGGATCGTCCATGGAGCGAACGCCAAGGAGTCGTACGGGAAGTTCAGGCGACACATCGGACACGTGCGCTGTTTGTTGCTGTGGCGTATCGACGGTTGACGGGTTGTTTGCAGTGGACGATTTCGGTGGTTGGATCGGAACCGTTTTCACTGTGACTTTCGGGCTGCTCTTCTGCCCTGGCTTCAGCGAAACGTCGTCAAAAGTCACCCAGTGGCGATACGGGCGAAGGCGGAATTCGAAGTGATCCAGTTCCTGACGGGGAACTCTAAAGATATCGACAGAAAGAGGGTTTGGTGGCGACCCCTCAAAGGTAACTCCTCTAGATTTATGCCGCTTTCCACTCTTGTCGACAGCCACGAGGTCAGCCTGTGCTGTATCGTCAACGCCCTCCAGGCCAATCCAGACGAACCGGCTTTCGTTACCCTCCATGCTGACATGACTGACACCGATGCGGTTGTAGACATCTCGACAAGCGGCCGGGATTTCAACATCCTCCTGCTCCTGCCCTTCAAGGTCGACCTTCACCCATGGCCCCCATTCGACGTCTGTGACTCCCAGACGAAATGACGCTGTATCCGGAGATCCCTCTGGTTCCAAAATCGCACGCACAATTCCGGATTCGTCAGGATTCACCACTAAACGGAGTTCGTCATTTCGACATCCCACATGCTGACCTTTCGACAGGCCTTTGCATTGAAACAGAACGTGTCGGGTTCCTTTCGCATACTGGCGCGAGCCGTCGCGCCACGCCGGCAGTTTCGGTGGCGCGGCGTAGACTTCTCCGTCTCCTTGCCACACCGGCGCTGGTGCAACCGTTTGCTTCCCGTTGTCTGCTGTTGTCTTCCAGTGCTCATGAATCGCCAGCAGTTCCACAGAGAGATTCTCCGTCAG